>ERZ772942.15-NODE-15-length-58685-cov-4.899710_pt1 | contig 58685 bp, 54 predicted proteins | sample MGYA00511135_ERZ772942 | MGnify/ENA primary metagenome ERZ772942 (study PRJEB29015, sample SAMEA2738099) | human oral metagenome | biome: human oral; feature: human-associated habitat; material: saliva | place: China | collected 2265 ... | reverse complement strand
GAGAAGCTGATTTCTCAACTGCTGATTTACGAGGTTTACGGACTAATTGGTTAATTGTTGGCATTTAGCTCTTCCTCCTTCCCTATCGGGTTCTTCTTGGTCCACACATCCTGGTGGTCCATTTTTTTGTAAAAATTAAAAGACACATAAATGTCTCTCTCAGTGGCCTTTTTACCAGTCAGCACGACTGATATGATTTCTAATCAGGAATCAGGTATAAAAGCACCTTTGACATAGTACCATAATTATTCAAGTTCGTCAATGGGTCTAAACTATTTCTTTTTATAGTTTTTGTGTATATTCTAAACCATTTTTCGAATAGAGATTATACTCTATTTTAAACTACTTTTACAAAACAATAGTGATTTTCTTTTGAAAGTGATTCATCAAATGCATATCCATCTACATCAAAATTTCGTAACTCAACTTTATCTTGAATGTGATGGAGCATCATCCAAGCTGCCATTTTCCCTCTAGCTTTTTTCGAAATAGTAGAATGCTGTTTTAATACCCCTTCTTTTTTCTCATAAAAGTCAACATCTACCCAATCATATTGTTTTTTATTAAATAACGAAGAAAACTCACTACTGGCTAAATTAACAATGCATTCTCCTTTTTCAAAAGAAGTTACAATTCGTTCTTTCCAATATTTTTTCAGTGTTTCTCCTTCGACTTTTAAATTCATCGTTAAATCTAAGCGATACGGCTTCACACATTCATCTGGACTGATTGCTCCATATAATGCTGAAAGAATTCTAAGATGTTGCACTGCATAAGCTTTATGTTCTTTCCAATCAGCTACTTGCTTAAAACTACGGAACGCTAATCCTTGATATAAATCCATTGCATGATAACTAACACTTTCTTGAAACTTTTGAATTTTATCCCAATTTTCTTCTAATAATGCATCACTAACTTTCAATAATTTCTTCAGTTCTTCCTTACTATAATTCGATAATAAAGATACAATTTTTTGACTATCTTCCGTTAACACCCAATCTTTTTGCACAGGTACATCCGTTGCCATTTCTTTTGCGGGTGACATAATAATTTTCATTGAATCAACCTTTCTATTTCAATTTGTTTTATTTTAACTCAAAAAAGGAGCAAGAAACAACTCTCGTTATTTCTTACTCCTTTATTTTTCGTTCTATTGGTTTAATTTCCAAATATCACGGTTGTAGTCTTCGATTGTACGGTCACTTGAGAAGAAACCAGCCATTGCAATGTTTGTAATTACTTTGGCAATCCAATTTTCACGATCTTGATAGTCTACTAACATACGTTCTTTTGTTTGGATATAATCTTCTAAGTCTAATAAAGTCATGAACCAGTCTTTATTTCTTAATTCATTGAATAATCTTTCTAGACGCTCTCTATTTCCTAGAGAAATCAATTCATCACTAACTACAAAATCTACGATTGGACGAATCGCTTCTCTTTCATAGTATGAATATGAATGGTAATCACTATTTTCATAATGTTTAATAACAGTGTCGCTATCTTCACCAAAGACATAAATGTTTTCATCTCCAACTAATTCGTGGATTTCCACATTCGCTCCGTCTAATGTTCCTAATGTTAACGCACCGTTTAACATGAATTTCATATTTCCTGTTCCACTTGCTTCTTTTGAAGCTAATGAAATTTGTTCAGAAATATCTGCTGCTGGAATTAAGTGAGTTGCTGCAGTAACATTGTAGTTTTCTACCATCACAACTTGTAAGTGTGGGCTTACTTCTGGGTCATTTGCAATTAATTCAGATAAACATAAAATTAAATGAATAATATCTTGCGCAATTACATAAGCAGGAGCAGCTTTTCCTCCAAAGATAATTGTTAATGGTTTTGCAGGAATATTTCCATTTTTAATGTCTAAATATTTGTAAATTACATATAATGCATTCATTTGTTGACGTTTGTATTCATGCATACGTTTAATTTGAACGTCAAAAATTGAATCTTCTTTCACAGTTACACCTTGGTGTTCTTGTAAGAAGTGTTTCAAACGTAATTTATTGTTACGTTTAATACCTTTTAATGCTTCTTGGAATTCTAAATCATGCGTATGAGCTTTTAGAGCTTCTAATTTAGTTGCATCATGACGATATTCTTTTCCAATTGTACGATCTAATAATTTTGCTAATTCTGGGTTAGCATGCATTAACCAACGACGGAAAGTAATTCCGTTTGTTTTGTTATTGAATTTCTCTGGATAAATTTCATAGAAATTCTTCAATTCGCTTTGTTTTAAAATTTCTGTATGCAATGCTGCTACACCATTTACACTATATCCATAGTGGATATCCATATTTGCCATGTGAACACGGTTATGTTCATCAATAATGGCTACACTTGCATCGTCAAATTGAGCTCTTACACGAGCATCTAATTCTTTAATAATTGGCACTAAGTGAGGTACTACTTGTTCTAAGTAATGTAAAGGCCATTTTTCTAATGCTTCTGCTAAAATAGTATGGTTTGTATAAGCTGTCATTGAGCGAACAATTTCAACTGCTTCATCAAACTCAATTCCACGTTCACCTAATAAACGAATTAATTCTGGGATTACCATTGATGGGTGAGTATCATTAATTTGAACTGTTGCATATTCTGCTAAGTCATGTAAGTTACTTCCTTTAGCAACTGCTTCATCTAATAATAATTGAGCTCCATTACTTACCATGAAGTATTGTTGGTAAATACGTAATAATTCACCTTGCTCATCGCTATCATCTGGATATAAGAATAATGTTAAGTTTTCAGCAATTTTTGTTTTATCAAATGCGATTGAATCATCATGTACTAATGATTCATCGATTGTATCTACATCGAATAAATGTAATTGATTTTTATGAGATTGTTCATAACCTAAAACATCAATATTGAACATTTTTGATTTCAATGTAAAGTTTGCAAATGGCACTTCGTATGAAACAGAAGTTGGAACTAACCAACTATCTGGAGTTAACCAGTTATTTGGCACTGCATTTTGTTGATTATCTTTGAATTTTTGTTCAAATAATCCAAAGTGATAATTTAATCCAACCCCATCTCCTGCTAAACCAAGAGTTGCGATAGAATCTAAGAAACATGCCGCTAAACGACCTAATCCACCATTTCCTAATGACGGTTCTAATTCAATTTCTTCAATTTCTGCTAAAGTGTGACCTTCAGCTTCTAATTCTTCTTTTACTTCGTCGTAAATTCCTAAGTTAATTAAATTATTTGACAACAATTTACCAATTAAAAATTCTGCAGAAATGTAATATACTTTTTTCTTTCCTTCATTTAAAGGTAATGCTGCACTTTTTTCTTTTGTATAATGTAGTAAAGCTACATATACTTCTTCTTTTGAACATTCTCCTAATGATTTATGATAATTACTTTCTACATATTGTTTTAATGTTTGCATTTTTATCTCCTTCTATTTGTTAACCCTACAACTGTTCGTTTGAACGATCATACAATTCTGTAATCTCTAATAGGAAATCTTCCACTTCTTGTGTAATATCTCCTTCTTGCATTCTCCACACCCAATTTCCACCAAGAGTGCTTGGAATATTCATACGAGCTGTTGTATCTAATTGTAATAAATCTTGCATTGTTGCAATGGTCATCTTACTTACTGAACCGTATAGACTTCTTAACATAGCATAACTAATTGGTTCTTCTGTACGGTTTAAATAACGATTACAGAAATCGCGTTCTTCTTCCGATGCAGATTCATACCATCCTAGTACTGTATCATTGTCATGTGTTCCTGTGTAAGAAACAGAATTTACTGGATAATAATGAGGTAAATCCGTGCTACTTGATTCTGATCCCATGAATCCAAATTCTAAAATTTTCATTCCAGGGAAACCAGTCGCTTCACGCAATTCAATAACTGCATCATCCATAAAACCTAAATCTTCAGCAATAATCGGTAAATCACCAAGTTCATTTTTCACCGCTTCAAACAAGTCAAATCCTGGACCTTTTACCCATTCACCACCAGTAGCATCTGTTGCACCTGCAGGAATTTCCCAATAAGCTGCAAATCCACGGAAGTGGTCAATTCTGACTACATCAAACAATTCAAAGCTCGCTTTCAATCGTTTAATCCACCAAGTAAAGCCATCTAACTTCATCGCTCTCCAATTATAAATTGGATTTCCCCATAATTGTCCTAATGGTGAGAAGCCATCTGGCGGGCAACCTGCTACACAAGCAGCATTTCCAACTTCATCTGTTTTAAAGTAATGAGGAGTAGCCCACATTTCTACACTATCTTCAGCTACATAAATCGGCATATCTCCAATAATTTGAATATGATGTTCATTCGCATATTGTTTTAATGCTTTCCATTGTTTATCGAATAAATATTGAGTCACACGATGATACTCTAATTTATCTGCTAATTTTTCACGATAATTAGCTAAAGCTTCAGGTTTACGACGTTTAATATCTTCGTCAGTCCATTTTGACCAACTCTTCATATCAAAACTCTCTTTAATCGCCATATACTCAGCAAATGGTTCTAACCATTCTGCTTTTTCTTCCACAAAACGATGGTAATCTGTTAAATCTTCTTTTTTTAAGAAACGTTGAACTACTTTTTCTAAAATAGGTCTTCTTTTTTCATAAACCAAAGCATAATCAACAGTAGTAGAATCATCTCCCCAATTTCCTGCTAATTCATCTTCAGTTAATAAACCTTCTTTTACAAAAGTATCAAAATCTAAAAAATGTGTATTCCCAGCAAATGCTGAAAATGATTGGTATGGCGAATCTCCATAACTAGTTGTTCCTAATGGTAAAATTTGCCAATAAGTTTGCTTACTACGTACTAAAAAATCAACAAAATCGTAAGCAGATTTTCCGAATGAACCAATTCCATATTTCCCTGGTAATGATGAAATATGCATTAACACACCAGATTGTCTTTCCTTCATAAGTATTACTCCTCTTTTCTTTATTAATTTTAGATACGTAGTCTTCCAATTACGCAATCGTTTGCTTTTAATACTAGTAGAAAAAAAATAAAAATGCAAGTAGAAATTTATTTTTTTATAAAAGCCTTAAAAAAATTGTCACTTAAAAGAAAAAATCTCTTCTATATATAGCTTGATTTTTTTGAATTAAATTACCTCTCCAAAAATGTAAACGCTAAAATTTTTTTATTTTTTTGCAAAAAAACTCTTGCAAACGATTTCTGAAAGGGGTATACTAAAGCCAGTTAAGAAATCGTTTGCGTTAACTGAATATATCTCAAGGGAGGAAAAAATAATGGCAAACAAATGGCTTAAAAAATCATTCGTTGTCGGCTTAGCTGGTTTATCATTAGCAGCTTGCGGCAGCAAATCAACTGACTCTACAAAAGGAGGCTCTTCTGAAAGTAAAAAAGAATTCACTTTATATAGTAACAAGAGTGAAATTCAAGACGCTTTAACAGCATACGCTAAAGAATGGGGCGACAAAAACGGAGTTACAGTAAACATTAAAACATGTTCTGGTTCATGTAAAATTGCAGACCAATTAAAAACTGAATTTACAGCTGGAACTGCTCCAGACGTATTCGTAATTGAAGGACAAGCTGGATACGACTTATGGAAAGACAACTTACAACCACTTAAAGGTGACTGGATTGATAAAACAGAATTCGAATTCAAACAAGGAAACGATGTTTACGGATTCCCAGTTGCTGTTGAAGGTTACGGTTTAGCTTACAATAAAGAAGTATTATCTAAAGCTGGTATCGACCCTGCTTCATTAACTTCATTTGATGCAGTTCAAAAAGCAATGGATACATTAGAAAGCAAAAAAGATGAATTAGGTTTATCTACAGTAGTAGCAACTGCTACTAAAGAAGGTGAAACTTGGATCATGGGTATCCACGACTTCGCTGCTTACTTAAGTTCTGGTTTACCAAATGGTGACCGTACAATTACTCAACAAGTAATTAAAGGTGAAACTGACAAAGCTCGTTTATCTAACTATGCTGACTGGGTTGAATTATTATTCAAACACACTGAGAAAAAATTATTAACAGTTGGTACACAAGAAGATATGGACTCTGCATTTGCTAGTGGTAAAGCAGCATTCTTACACCAAGGTAACTGGAAAGATCCTAACTTAAAACAATTAAATGCTAAATTCGAAATGGGATTCATCCCTTATCAAACTTTAGGAAAAGACAAAAATGCTGATGGATTATTCATCGGTGCTCCATCTTACTATGTAGTTAACAAAGACACTAAAGCTTTAGATTCAATCAACAAATTCTTCAGTGACTTAGTTGATACTAAAGAAGGTCAAGATTACACTGTAAACAAAGCTAACATGATTTCAGCATTCTCTACTTCTAAAGAAATGCCTAGCGCTCCATTATCTAAATTCTTAGCTGAATGGGTTGCTGCTAAAAAACCAGTATATTCATTTGATAACCCATACTTCATGCCTGATAACTTCTTAATGGGTAAATTAGGACCAATCTTCGGACAATACGCTCAAGGTTCAATCGACAAAGCTAAATTCCAAGAATTGATCACAAATCAAATCAAAGAAGTACCAAGCTTACTTCAAAAATAACAATTAAGTATGTAACACAGGCCCACAACTACTTACAACGGTCGTTGTGGGTTTGCTGTTATTAATACCTCAGCAATACATAAAAGGAGGAACCCTAACATGTCTAAGAATAAAAAAGCTCTTAGTCGTGACGATCGCGCAAGACGTACATTTTACTGGCTTGTGCTACCGGCATTTATCATTTTCGCACTCGTAATTATTGTACCTTTCTTCTTAGGTTTCTACTATTCTCTAACAGACTGGAAGAGTGTAACACAAACTAAAATTAACTTTGTTGGATTAAAAAACTTTACAGACAGTTTTACCGATACTCGTTTCCAATACTCTTTAATGATTACTGTTATTTTCGCATTATTTAACGTAGTCGTTGTAAACTTTGTATCATTCGGTTTAGCTTTACTAGTATCTAGTAAAATTAAATTCAGTGAAATTTTCAGAGCTGGATTCTTTATTCCTAACCTTATCGGGGGACTTGTATTAGGGTATATCTGGCAATTCATTTATAACTCAGTATTCCCTGCTTTAGGTTCTGCAATCGGCAGCCAATTTTTAGTTGATAATCTATTTTTAGGTGATGTTAAATTAGCTGTACTAGCTTTAATTATTACGAACACATGGCAATATGCTGGTTATATTATGATGATTTACTTTGCAGCATTACAAAATGTACCTTCAAGTTTAGTAGAATCAGCTTCTCTTGATGGGGCAAATGCTTTACAAAGATTAAGACATATTATTATTCCTATGGTAATGCCTGCGTTTACGGTATCACTATTCTTAACAATTACAAACTCATTTAAAATTTTCGATGTAAACTTCTCACTTACTGGTGGTGGACCATCTCTATTATGGCATGATAAAGCTATCCAAAGTACAGAGTTTATTACAATGAACATTTATAACACTGCTTCAGGAGATAACTTAATGGCACAAGGTCAAGCTCGTGCAGTTATTTTATTCTTCATCTTAGTAGTTATTAGTGTTGTTCAAACAACAATCACTAAACGGAAGGAGATTGACTTATAATGAAAAAGCAAAAACTCGGCTTATTACTTTTAGAAATTTTTGGAGTTGTTTTATTCCTATTATTCTTAAGTCCAATCTTTTTATTAGTGATCAACTCAGCTAAAAGCTCTGCTGAAATCCTAGCTAGCCCATTATCATGGCCAGCAAGTTTCGGTCAGCTATGGACAAATGCGGTAACAATTTGGAATAACCCTTCCATTAAATACCCATCATCATTCTTTGCTTCAACAATTATTACAGTGATTTCTTTAGTAACCATTACATTATTCTCAGCATTAGCTGCTTGGGGATTAGTTCGTTACCGTTCTAAATTATCAACTGTTGTATTCTTTATCTTTGTAGCATCAATGGTAATTCCATTCCAAGTTGTAATGTATCCATTAGTAACTTGGTTCAAAATTTTAAGTGACGCAATTACAAACCCATTATTCGGTGTTAGCTTATTACGTACTTATCCAGGTATCATCTTTGCTTATACTGGATTCGGGATGTCTCTATCTGTATTCATGTTCCATGGATTCATCAAAGGTGTTCCACTTGAAATTGAAGAAGCTGCTGAATTAGATGGATGTAATAAAATGCAAACATTCTTCTATGTTGTATTACCAATTTTAAAACCAATCTATGTAACAATTTTAATCTTAAATGGTATTTGGATTTGGAACGACTTCTTATTACCTCTACTATTATTAGGTAAAGGAAATGCTATTCAAACACTTCCAATCGCAGTATCAAACTTTGCAGGTTCATTTACTAAACAATGGGATATGATTTTAACATCTACTCTATTAATTATGTTACCAGTCATTATCCTATTCTTAATTGCTCAAAAACATATCATGAAAGGTATGGTTGACGGAGCTATCAAATCTTAAGATGATTTTTACTCTGGGCTGGTTAACTCCGTTTTCCTGCCCAGATTTTTTATGGTTAACTATTAAAAAAAGGAGGAACATAAATGGCTGTTACCATCAAGGATGTTGCGCGTCTTGCAGAAGTATCGCCCTCAACGGTTACTCGGGTCATTCAAGATAAACCAAGCATTAGCCAAGCAACTAAAAAAAGAGTTCGACAAGCAATGGAAACTCTTAATTATCATCCTAATTTTAATGCTAGAAGTTTAGCTAGTAATAAAACAAATGTCATTGGTGTCGTTCTTCCAAGGGATACAGATGCATTTTATCAAAACTCGTTCTTCCCTGAAGTTATTCGAGGGATTTCTCAAATTGCTGCTGACCATCATTATTTGATTCAGTTATGTACAGGGAAAGATGATGAACAACGTCTACGCATTTTAAAAGACACGATTTTAGGGAGACGTGTCGATGGAATTATTTTTCTTTATGGGGAAACAGATGATCCTTTAGTGGAATTAGCAATTGAGCAAGAATTTCCTAGTGTCGTTATTGGGAAATCTTTATCTCCGTTTATTTCATTTGTCGATAATAATAATGAAAAAGCAGGTTTTGACGCTACAGAATACATGATTCAAGAAGGGTGTTCTTCTATTGCATTCGTAAGCGGTCGTCATCAATTATTCGTTTCGCAAGATCGTTTAATTGGTTATCAACGTGCTTTAGAACATTATCATATTCCTTTCAAAGAAGGTTTAATTTCACATGTTGGAGAATTTACAAGAGAACGTGGATATCAAACAATGAAATCAATTATCGAACGTGAAAAAATCGATGGTGTTGTAACAACCGACGCTTTAATTACAGAAGGGGCTTTAAGATATTTAAATGAACAAAACATAAGTCTTCCTGTTATTACATATGATTCAAATCCACCTCTACTTCCAATGACTGCCTACGTCAATATTCATACATTAGAACTTGGTAGAAGTGCCTTTCAAATGTTATTAAAAGTCATCGACTCATATAATAATAAACAAATGATGTGTTATCGAACATTTGTAGAACATTCTATTGTTCGATTATAAATACAGAAGACAAGCAGTTCCAAGCTTGTCTTCTTTTTATATAAAATCCATTGGCAAATTGTACTTTTTTTTGATAAAATAGTACCAATTCAAAAAAGGGAGGTTTTTTATGAAAACTGATAATCCATTATCTAAAAGACTATGCTATTCTATTTATTCTACTCAAAAACTTGTAAATAAATATTATCAACACGCATTAGCACCTTATCATATAACTTATACACAATTTATTGTTTTAGAAACTTTGTGGGAAGAGGAAAAACTTTCCCTAAATGAAATTGGACAAAGAGTAGGACTGGAAAGTAACACACTGACTCCTCTACTAAAACGATTAGAAGATAAAAAACTCATTATCCGTAAACGTCCTGCAGCCAATAAACGTCAATTAACGATTCGCCTAAGTGCTAACGGAAAGAGACTTCATGATGAATTAGAACAACATTTAAAATCTTGTTTTGCTAACGTGGAAGGATTTGATTTTGAAAAAGCAAAAGAACTCGTAGCATTAAACAATCAATTAAAACAAACGATCGAAAATTTCATTGCGAATAAGGAGGAAGATTCTAGCCAAGTAGAACAATAAATTTCTACTTGTATGATATGATTATGTTTAAAAAAACATCCGTTAATTTATTAGATGGACCCATATTACGTTCCATCATTGCCTTTGCAATCCCCATTTTAATTTCAAATATATTCCAACAATTATATAATACAGCAGATATTATGATCGTTGGTCGCTATTTGGGGCCAAATGCACTTGCAGGTGTTGGAGCAACCGCTGCAATTTTTGAACTTGTAATTGGTTTTGCCCTTGGTGTTGGAAATGGGATGGGAGTAGTTATTGCGCGCTGTTTTGGTGCACAAGATATGACCCAATTAAAACGAGCTGTAGCTTCAACATTAGTCATAGGTTTTGGGCTTAGCTTAATGGTTTCTACTCTAGGTCATTTTGGAATGTATCCACTGCTAGAGTTTTTAGGAACTCCAACTGAAATTATTGATTTATCGTACCAATATATTCATATGATTGTTTTATGCGTTGGTGTTACATTCGCTTATAATCTCTGTGCCGGTTTACTTCGTGCCGTTGGAGATAGTCAAGCTGCATTATATTTCTTAATTTTTTCTGCAATCATTAATATTATTTTAGATATTTTATTTATTACTCAATTACATTTAGGAGTACAATCTGCCGGTTTAGCAACGATTATTTCTCAAGGAATATCTGCTATCCTTTGTTTCTTTTACATTCGAAGAAAATCAAGTTTTTTACTCCCTCAAAAAGAACACTTTATATGGGATAAAGAATTATATCTTGATTTACTAGGACAAGGTCTGGCAATGGGACTAATGACTTCAATTGTTTCTATCGGAACAGTAACGTTACAAACTTCGATTAATGCACTTGGAGCAACCATTATTAGTGCACAAACATCAGCTAGAAGAATTATGTCATTTTCGATGCTACCTGTATCAGCCATCGCTTCATCCTTAACGACCTTTACTTCTCAAAATCTAGGAGCTAATCGTCCTCAAAGAATTCAACGTGGAATTTATTTAGGAAGTATGGTTGCAATTATATGGACAATTTTTATCGCCATTACATTATTTTTTGCAAGTCCTGCATTGAATGAATTAATTTCTGGTTCGACTGATCCAGAGTTAATTTCTAATGCATCTCTCTATAATCGTATTAGTTCATCATTTTATCCAGTATTAGCCGTTTTACTAGTCCTTCGAAATAGTTTACAAGGATTAGGACAAAAAATTACCCCTTTAATTTCAAGTTTCATTGAATTATTTGGAAAAATATTATTTGTGCTATTCGTTATTCCATCAACAGGATATATGGGAGTCATCTTCTGTGAACCACTTATTTGGATTCCAATGACGATTCAGTTATATTATTCTTATAAACATCAACCGATTATTCAATCATTAAAAAACGCATCTCATTCCTAAGACGAGATGCGTTTTTTATGTACTTATTTATCCGGAATAACTTTAAATAGATAATACGTAATAAATACCGTTAATAAAGCTAGTCCAATTTTTACAAAAATAATTGGAGCAAAATAAATAGAAACCCCCATTAAAATGTAAATATAAATAATAATTTTCTTTTTACGTAAACGATCTATCGATTTTGTTTCTAAATAATCTGCTACATAAATTTGATATAATTTTGTTTTCGCAAACCATTCTTCAAATCTTTTAGAACTTTTTGAAAAACAAATTACTGTCAGTATCAAAAATGGTGTCGTTGGTAACACAGGAAGTACAATTCCTATAATTCCTAACGCTAATGAAATCCATGCTACAATAAAATAAAATCCTCTCATATTTCCTCCTTAATTCATTCGTTCTAATACAGCTACTGTTTCAATCGCTGTCGTCATTGGGAACATATCCACTGGTTGAGCATACAGTACCTGATACCCTTTTTCTTGGAATAATGCTAAATCACGTGCTAATGTCGCAGGATTACAGCTAACATAAACAATTTTTCTAGCTTTAGTTTTAACAGCTGCATCAATAAAGGCTCCATCTAATCCTTTTCTAGGTGGATCGACTACAATTACATCTGGTTGTAATCCTGAATCTACCCATGTTGGCATAACTTTTTCAGCTGCTCCCACTTCGAATGTTACATTGCCAATCTGATTGATTCGAGCATTTTCTTTCGCCATTTGAATGGCATCCGGTACAATTTCCATGGCATAAACTTTTTTAGCACGTTTGGCAAAAGCTAAACTCATTGTTCCGATTCCACAATAAGCATCCACTACTGTTTCATCTCCAGTTAATCCAGCTGCTTGAATGGCTTCATGATACAACACTTCTGTTTGAATGGTATTAACTTGGAAAAATGAACGTGAACTAATGGTAAAAGTAAATTCCATTAATACTTCTTGGAAAGCATCTTCTCCAAATAATACTTTCTTTTGAGAACCCATAATCACATTTGATTGATGCGGTTGAATATTTTGGACAATGGACACCACTTCTGGTAATTGCTGAGTAATTTGCTCTACAACTGCCTCTTTTTGAACAAACTTCTCTGTACGAGTGACTAAAATAATCATCACTTGAGAAGTACGCAATCCTCTACGCACAATAATATGACGTAAATCGCCGGTATGTTTCTCTTCATCATAAGCTTCAATTGCATATTTTCGTAAAATATCTCTAACGACTAAAATAATACGATCAATTTCTGGATCTTGAATATGAAAATCTTCCATTGGAACTAAGTCGTGTGAGTTTTTCTTGAAAAATCCTGTTGTTAATAAGCCATTCACCATTCTGACAGGGATTTGCGCTTTATTCCGGTATCCAAATGGATGTTCCATTCCAATCGTTGGACGAACTTCTAACTCTGGCATTTTCGCAATTGTATTCATGACATGTTTCACTTGTTTTTGTTTGAAGGACAATTGAGCTTCATATTTCATATGTTGTAAAGGCATTGTTCCTACTCGAGTTCCATTTGGATCAACTAATGGAATACGGTTAGGACTCGTCGATAACCATTCGACAACTTTAGCATAGCCAAATTTTTTCCCAATTTTTAAAACATGAGCCACTACTTTTTCACCAGGCAGCGCATTTTCAATAAAAATAGGAAATCCATCGACTTTCGCAACGCCCATTCCTTCATACGTTAAATCATCAATTTGTACTTCTATACGGTCATTTTTTTTCATCTCTATCCTCACTTACTACTATTTATCTGACTTATTATAGCTTATTTTTGTATAATTTTATAGTGAAGTGAGAAATTCAAACTAAATAATTTGGAAAGATTTGTCAAGGACATAAACAAAATTTCTTTGATAAATTTATATCTTCTCTGTTTCTCTCTTGATTAACTTCAGTATTTTATCTTTGTATGTTTCGCATATACTTTCTTAAAATGTAGATTTACAGTATATTTTGTTTTTCCAATATCCATTATTAGCTGTTTATGTTGTAGTTTTTTTATATCTCTTTTTTCTTCTTCCATGTGTCCTCCTTTCCATTTTTAGACAAAGAAAAAAACAATAAACCTTTTTCGATTTACTGTTTCATAAGTTGCTATATTATTGTTTTTATTTAATTGTTTTACTTTAACAAACTGGGATTTGTAACTATCTTTTTTTGAACAAATATCTGTACATTTACTATCAGAACCCGTGAAATTATATCGTAATTATTTTAATACACTATTCAATTACCAGCTCTACATAATCCCCATCTTCCTTATTGTATACATGCTTATTTACGATTCCAAGTAGTTTCTGTATATCTTCCATATCTGAAGCAGAAAATTCCAAATAACAAGTCTCATCACTTGTATAATTCAAATCTTCATAAAAATCCTGAATCGCCACATAAAATTTATCTAAAATATCTTCCAATGGATATTGGGAAATGTTCCTCGGACTAACTCCTTCTCCTAATTCTGGTTCTTGAACAAATTTTAATGAAGTAACAAAGCAATCACTTTTCATAAAATCGTCATACGTTTTATAGATATGTTCTGCTACCTTTTCGTAATCAGCTTTGTTATATTTTTCATGTACAAAAATATCTATATTTTTCATCTCAACCTCCTTAATGTGGTGTGAAAATTATCATTAGTCTCCCACAACTTCTAATTTTTATTTATCTACTTTAGCTTTTTTAGTAATTCTACAAAAGGTACTTTATCCTCAACAAATTCAAGTTTGTTTCACTCGACATTTATAATATTATACCATATTTCAGCCCAGTTTTATAAATCTAACTCGTTCCTCTTTACCTGTGTTAGTCTTCTGTTTTCTTGTGTAAAGTTTCAAAGTAATTTCTAGTTAAGTATCAAAACTAGAACTTAGATTGAGAATTTACTAAAAAAGGTATTTTGACTATACAGTCAAAACACCTAATTCGTAACGCTCTCCCAGTATATTCCATTCAAAAAGAAAAGACTTCCCACTGTAGTATTAGGCATGAGACCGATAGGTCTGCTGCCGTCCTTTATACTACAGTGTAAAAGTCTAATTCGCCCTTACACAGCTTTTCTTGCTAGTTTTGCTAAAAAGATTTCTTTTCGTGTTGGATTTAATACAATTAAGTTTACTAAGAATAAGCCTACTAACCAAGCTAATGCTACACCAATTGTTTCAAAGCTTAATTCGAAACTTTCTTTAGTAAAGAAGTCTACATAAACTCCCATAAATGTATAATGAGCAATTTTTGAAGCAGTCTCACTTAATCCAGAGAACAACGGTAAGAATGAAATAGCCATCATAGGAACTAAACCATTTACTTGCGCTTGAGATTGAGTATTAGAAAGTGAAGCAATTAATAAGTTTAATAAAACAATACATAGTCCCACAACAATCGCTACTACAAAATATTCTCCTGAATGTTTTCCAAAGTCTGCATCTACAATCATTGGGAAACTTACAATCGTTACAAGTCCAACAACGACTGGATAAAATAGTGCAGATAATAAATATTCTCCATTTCTAACACCACTGAGTAATAAAGATTTCAAGTTTTTCTTTTCTTTATCTTCTGCAATGGTTAAAGAAGTCAAACTACCTAGTGAAACTGAGAATGCTAATGATAAACACATGAATACCATGTACGAAGAATGTAGTCCATCCGAATTCATAAATTGGTTATATAACACTAACAATCCATACGGTAATAAAATAGTTGCTAATAAAGTGCTGTTACTTAATAATACTTGTGTGCGTAGCCAAATTAAGGCAGTTAATCGTTTAATCATTTAATTTCTCTCCTGTCAATTGAATAAATATTTCTTCTAAAGTTGGTTCACAAGAGTGAATCGCAACAACTTGTGCTAGATCTGTTTGTCCTAATTCTTCAAAAGTAATTTGTGTATGTGTTTCATCTGCGAATGTTAATTGAACTTTTTTCTCATGATTATATTTTTGAATAATCGAAGCTGGTGTTCCATATTCAATTAAATGTCCTCGGTTCAATAAACTTAGACGGTCACATAATAATGTTGCTTCGTTCATATCGTGAGTTGTTAAGAAAATCGTTGTTCCTGCTTCTTTCAGGTCTAATAATAATTCATGGATTTTCTTAGAAGTGGTTGGATCTAATCCGCTTGTTGGCTCATCTAAAAATAATACTTGCGGTTTATTAATTAAAGCTCTTGCTAGAAACATTCTTTGTTTCATCCCTGTCGATAGTTTTTCTGCTGCTAAATTTTTACTATCGTATAAATCAACTTGTTTTAACACTTCATCTACTCGTGCATTTGGTTTTCCATATAATTTTGCATAAGCTTGTAAATTTTTATACAGGCTTAGTTTTTCATAAAATCCACTCGTATCACTCACTAATCCGATTTGTTCTAAATCTGCTGGAGTTAACTTCTCTGATACTTTCCCTAGCAATTCTGTTTGTCCGCTATCAGCATTTAATTGTCCCGTTAAAATTTTAATCATTGTTGTTTTCCCTGAACCAGATGGCCCTAAGAATCCAAAAATTTCTCCTTTCTTCACTTCAAAAGAAATCTCTTCCAAAGCTATTTTTTGATTAAATTTTTTTGTAACATTTTTTACGATAATCATTTTTTATCCCCTCTTTACTGATTTCCTAACTGATGAATTCATTATAGAAAAATTCTCTTTGTTACAGTAGTGTCTTGAGTCACTACCTACCATGACTTTAGTCACGACTTCTCATGCAAATCGTCACGACAAAAAAGCATACCGAAATCGGTATGCCTTCCCTAGTATCCATTTAACTTTCTACCACAATATGCCTCGATACGATAATATAACCAATAGAACATATAGTAATTCAAACCCTATAAAGAGTTTTTTCATTTTCACACACATCGCTACATATTCACGAATAAAAGCGGATGGAATATAATAACTGGCAGTGGAGCAACCTAAACCATCCCCCTGCATTCCAATTTGACGAGCATAAGTACTCGTACGAAATACATGATAATCATTTGTTACAAATAAAAATCGAGGATTTTTAATCAATTGCTCTCCTATTTCTTTAGAGAACAATAAATTTTCATAAGTTGTTGTAGATTTTTCTTCTAATATAATAGCTTCTTTTGGCACATCTGTATGTTCCACTAAATAGTTATACATCGCTTGTGCTTCAGATATTTTTTCATCACTACCTTGTCCACCACTGGAAATAAGTCGAATATGAGGATTTTTGGATTTTTGAAATGCTTGTACAGCCTTATCAATTCTCTTTTTTAGAAGAGGCGTAACTCTTTCCCCATCTAACAATCCGGCACCATGAATAATAATAAAATCATAATGCTGTTTCTTCGGCACCCATAAATAGACAAACGAGTACATCATAAATCCTACAAACGCAAATCCAAAAATAATATAAGAATAAATGATAAACATAAATAGTATATTAATCCACGGATTATAAATGAAAAAATTATTTGTAACTAGCCCAACTCGAATCCACATAAAAACAAAGAATAATAAAATTACAATCCCCATAATAGGAGAAAGAAGATTCGCTTTAGAAAAACCTTCTTTTTTTAACAAAATAAAGCCATTAATGATTAAAAATAAACCACTCAAAAGAATCAGAACAGGAATGAGTAAAATTCCTACTATCATCACCAAATGAGCATTTTCATACCCAAAACTAAAAAAGAGATTCGCAATGGATAGATATAAAAACAACACTTCAATGACTAATAAAGCTGGATTCCATAAACTGCGATTATCCTTCCACATAGAAAAAAGTAAGGCAATTAATACGAAAATCGTAACTCCATATAAAAACATACTAACCTACTTTCTTACTCTGCTAAAATTTTTTCAAAATCAAAAACTTCACCTTTTTGTTTATCTCTTAAAATTAAAGCAATCACGATCCCTACTAAAGCTGGAACTCCCCATCCTAACGATAAAGTAGAAAATGGTAATTGGTTCATCACTGTAGATAATGCGGATAATTTTAAAGTATCTCCTAATACTGTTAATACGGATACTAGAACTGTCAAGCCAACTGTTAATTGCATTCCAACTTTAGAAAGTGGAACAAATTTATTTAAAAGAATTAATACAACCATAATAATTGTAATTGGATATAAAATTAATAATACCGGTAATGAAAACTTAATTACCGTATTTAATCCTAAATTAGAAATTCCAAAGCCAATGAAAGAGAAAACTGTTGCATATACTTTATAAGAATATTTAGGGAATAATTCTTCAAAGAATTCTCCAGTTGAAACAATTAACCCAACTGTTGTTGTAAAGCACGTTAAAATAACCATTGCGCCTAAAAATATTTGTCCAAACACTCCGAAAATATCTTTTGAAGCAGCTGTTAAAATATAAGAACCTTTATTAACTGTTTCATCTGCTAATACATCTGCAGGCACTGTAAAATGATTGCCTAAATTTGCTAATCCTAAATATAAAATACTAAAACCTACAGCCGTTACTAAACCTACCCCAATAATCGTTTTTGTAAATTCTTCTTTTGAAGAAAAATGGAATTTTTTCAATGTATTTACCGCTACCACACAGAAGGCAACAGAAGCTAAGGCATCTAATGTATTGTATCCTTCAATAAATCCATTTCCAAATGAACCACCATTTTGATAAGCTGTTGCTGCTTGCATTGGTGCTACTCCTACATATTTAATTGCTCCTAATAATACTAAGACTAAAATTAACCCTGCAAATAATGGTGTTAAAATTTTCCCGATACTATTTAAAATCGTAGAACGATGAATCGCAATCCAATATGCTGCAGCAAAATATAATACTGTGTATATAAACAATGATAAAGTGCTTGAAATTCCCATTGAGGCTAAAGATGACTCAAATGGCTGAATACTAATCGAATACGAAACAGTTGCTGTTCTTGGAATTGCAAAAAATGGTCCAATTGACAAATATAAAACAGCTAAAAATGCTACTGCAAATACTTTATGAACTTTACTTTCTAATTCATGTTTAAAACTTCCATTACTCGTTGCGCCTACAATTAATGTTATAATGGGAATACCGACGCCTGATAAAATAAATCCCGCAATCGCTGGTCCGAAATACTCACCAGAAAATAACCCTAATGAAGGTGGAAAGATTAAATTTCCTGCTCCAAAAAAGAAACCAAATAATAATAAACCTGTCAATAAGCCCTTTTTCATCTTACATTCTCCTTTTCTCTTATAATATGCGAAAGAGTACGTTGTAAAGCAACGTACTCTCCCTACAATAACTGTGTCTACTCATTATGAAACAAATGAACCATTTGGCATTTCTTGTGGAGCTAAGACTACTTGTAATACTCCATCTTTTTCTGCCGATAAGATCATTCCTTGACTAATTTGTCCTCTCATCTTACGTGGTTTTAAGTTTGCCACAATCACTACTTTTTTACCAATAAACTCTTCTGGATTTGGATACCATTGAGCGATACCAGATAAAATTTGACGGTGTCCGCCAGCATCTCCTGCATCTAATCGGAATTGTAATAATTTATCTGCACCTTCCACTGGTTTACAGTCAATAACTTCTGCGACTTTTAATTCTAATTTGTCAAAGTCATCGTATTTAATCGATTCTTTTTCAGATGTTAATTCCACTTCTTCTGGGTTCCACTCTGTTGCTACTTCTTCTTTAACCGTTCCACCCATTTTTCCTTGAATATAAGCAACTTCTTCTTCCATATCTAAACGTGGGAAAATTGGTTGCCCTTTTTCAACAACTTTTGTCCCAGTTGGAATCACTCCAAATGTATGAAGTGATGGATAATCACGTAAAGCTTCATCTTGAATTCCTAATTGTGCTAAGATTTCTCCTGGCGTTTGTGTTAAGAATGGTTGTAAAGCTACCGCAATAATACGTAAGCTTTCTGCTAAGTAACTCATTGTACGAGCTAATTCTTCTTGACGAGCTTCATCTTTTACAGCTGCCCATGGAGTTGTTTCATCAATATATTTATTTGTACGAGAAACAAATTTCCAAATTGCAGATAATGCAACTGAGAATTGCATTTCTTCCATCGCCGATTCTACTTCTTCAATCATCACTTTTGAAGCTTCTACTAATTCATGATCAAAGCTTGAAACAGGTGCTGAATATGTTGGAATTGTTCCATCGAAATATTTATTAATCATCGCTACTGTACGGTTTAATAAATTCCCTAAGTCATTGGCTAAGTCATAATTAATTCTTTCTACAAATGATTCTGGAGTGAAAATACCGTCTGAACCAAATGGTACTTCACGTAATAAATAGTAACGTAAAGCATCTAAACCATAACGTTCAATTAATGTGTTAGGATCAACAACATTTCCTTTAGATTTAGACATTTTACCGTCTTTCATTAATAACCAACCATGTGCAAAAATTTTCTTCGGTAATGGTAAGTCTAATGCCATTAACATAATTGGCCAATAAATCGTATGGAAACGAACGATTTCTTTTCCGATAAAGTGCACATCTGCTGGCCAATAACGATTGAATAATGTCTCATCATCACTTCCATAGCCTAAAGCTGTAATATAGTTTGATAAAGCATCAATCCATACATAAATGACATGTTTTGGATCATTCGGTACTGGAATTCCCCAGTCAAACGATGTACGAGAAACGGCTAAATCTTCCAAACCTGGCTTAATGAAATTATTAATCATTTCATTTTTACGAGATTCTGGTTGAATAAATTCTGGATGTTCTTCATAGTATTGTAATAGGCGATCTGCATATTTACTCATTCTGAAGAAATAAGATTCTTCCTTCACTAATTGAACTTCATGGCCACTTGGAGCCACTCCCCCAATCATTTTTCCATCTGCATCACGATAAACTTCGACTAATTGTGATTCTGTAAAGTATTCTTCATCACTAACAGAATACCAACCTTCATATTCACCTAAATAAATATCGCCATTATCCATTAATTTTTGGAAAATTTTCTGTACAGATTTTTTATGACGAGGTTGTGTTGTACGAATAAAATCATCATAAGAAACATCTAATTTTTTCCATAAATCTTGAATACCAAAAATAATATTATCAACAAATTCAATTTCACTCACGCCTGCTTCTTGAGCTTTTTGTTGAATTTTTTGTCCATGTTCATCTGTTCCTGTTAAAAAGTATGCATCATAACCTTGTAATTTTTTATAACGAATCATTGCATCACTTGCTACAGTTGTATATGCATGTCCGATATGTAATTGTCCACTTGGGTAATAAATTGGTGTTGTTAAATAAAAAGTTTTCTTATCTTCCGCCATTTGGCAGTATCCCCCTTAAATTTATAGATAGTGTTATTTTACCATAACGATTCCTAGAATTAAACCACTAACTCTTTTTGAGAACAAAGCATTATTATCCATCTTCTTTAGGTGAAAAAGCCCAAAATCTTTGCCCGATATAATTAAATGTAACAAATAAAACCATCCCTACCAATAACGCAATATTTCCTTGTACATTTGTAGAGACTCCTGATAATAACCATGCAACAAATGGCTTTGCTAATCCATAAGCAAGAATGTAACAAATGGTAATATTCACGATAAATTTCCATAATGTATTCCAATCATGGCCTTTTTGCTGGAAAGTATATCGCTTATTCAACAAATAACTCACGATGCTTCCCACTATATAATTCAACGCACTTGAAATCCAATAACTCCACGCTAATATATTGAAGCAAAAAAACATAATTGCTGTTCCAACAAGTGTATTGACGACTCCTACTAATATAAATTTTAGAAAAGTCGCATCAAAAAAAGATGATAAAATTTTTTTCAAAACTTTTCCTCCCTATAAAAAAGAGGAGCGCTACGCACTCCCACTTTCTAATCTATTCGTTATCGTTTGTAGATGAACGAGGAATTATAATTCATCATCTTCTTCATCAAAATCACTATCTAACTCGTCATCATTAATAATTGATAAATCTTCATCTGCACTAACTTCTTCATCTAAGTCTTCGTCAGCACCTAATTCACTTAAATCTGAACGATATGCATCTAATTCTGTTTCTTCTTCATCATCTACATCATCGTCTAAGTCGATAACATCATCATCTTCTTCGTCTTCTAACAAGCCATCTTCATCTTCTGGATCATCATCATTGTAATCGATAAGATCTTCTTCAGTTCCAAAGGCATTAACTTTTTTACGTTTTTTACGACGTTTTTTCAAGTCTTCATCATCCATTGATGAAACAATTTCTTCATCGATTGAATCAATTGGATACCATGAACGTAAGCCCCAACGGTTTTCTCCAAGTGAAATGAAGCTTCCATCAATATTTAAATCTGTATAAAAACGAGCCATGCGTGCTTCTAATTGCTCATCGCTTAACTCCATATATGATTGAACTTCTACTAATAATTGATTAAAGTCCATCACTTCTTGTTTTACTTCCAAGATAGCATGCGCTACTTCAACCATTGATAATTCATTTTTGTTGATTCCATCCAGTGCTTTTAATTCCAAAGGATACACTTCCTTTCCACATATTCCTTAACAGTATAGCACACAAAAGCTATAATACGCTACTATTGCACAATGTTTTCTTTAAGAATTTCCATATTTACTGTAAATTCTCCTAAATTTTCTCCTAATTGAGATAATTGGTATTCAAAAGAAATTTGTTTCCAGTCAGATGAAACTTCTACATTCTTCGTTTTAATCTCAAATAAAATTTCTTGACCTTGCGCTAATTGATAACGTCCCTTTGTTTTCTTTTGATGTTGAAACAATAATTGACTTGCTACTTCTCCTTTACGGAATAATTGAATTTCTCCATTAGATACTAATAAATCAACTTTTGTCTGTGTTTCTTTTTCTTGATACGACAATGCTAATTGTTTGTTTTCAATTTTCCATTCAATGGATTCAATCGGGGCTTCTAATTCCGTTTGTAAAGATTCTCCGGCTTGAATAATTTTTGTATGAACTCGAATCATTTTGATACCTCCATTCATTCTTTATGAAAAAGAGAGAAGGAGTGAATAAAAGTCGGAAATTCCGTTTTCTATTCACCCCCAATGGTTATTTAACTTGGCAATAGTAGAAGCCTTTCTACTTCGTTTCAGTTCTCTCAGTTATTAATATTTTGCTAATTCTTCTTGTAATAATTGGTTTACAATTCCAGGATTTGCTTTTCCTTTTGTTTGTTTCATAATTTGACCCACTAAGAAGCCAACAGCACGATCTTTACCATTTTTGAAGTCTTCAATAGACTGTGCATTATTAGCTAACACATCTTGAATAATTGGTAATAATTGTGATGGATCACTTAATTGAATCATTCCATGTTTTTCAACAACTTGACGAGCAGTTCCGCCTTCTTCAGCTAATAATAAGAATACTTTCTTCGCTAATTTAGAGCTGATTGTTCCGTCTCCAATTAATTGAATCATTTCTGCTAAACTTTGTGGTGTTAATAATAAATCTTGTAATTCTAATTTTTTACTATTTAAATGAGCAGAAATATCTCCCATTAACCAGTTAGAAGCTAATTTTGGATCGCTACCTGCTGCAACTGTTTCATCAAAGAAATCAGACATTTCTTTTGATAATGTTAAGACCATTGCATCATATTCTGGTAATCCAAATTCACGAATATAACGTTCACGACGAACGGTTGGCATTTCAGGAATTGATTGACGAACTTCTTCTACCCATTCATCTGAAATTTCTAAGTTTGGTAAGTCTGGTTCTGGGAAGTAACGGTAGTCACTTGAACCTTCTTTCACACGCATTAAAATTGTTTGTCCATTTGATTCATCAAAACGTCTTGTTTCTTGACCGATAACGCCACCACTACGTAATACTTGAGCTTGACGTACTTCTTCAAATGCTAAACCTTTACGAACATTATTGAATGAGTTTAAGTTTTTCAACTCTGTTTTTGTACCAAATTTTTCTTGGCCATAAGGACGTAAAGAAATATTCGCATCACAACGCATTGATCCTTCTTCCATTTTCACATCAGATACGCCTGTAAACATAATAATTTGACGTAATGCTTCTAAGTAGGCATATGCTTCTTCAGGAGATCGCATATCCGCTTCAGATACAATCTCAATTAACGGAGTTCCTTGACGGTTTAAGTCTACATATGAGAATCCATCCGTTCCGTGAGTATTTTTACCAGCATCTTCTTCTAAGTGAACACGTTCGATACGGATACGTTTTGTTTTTCCTTCTACTTCAATATCAATCCATCCATCATGACCGATTGGGTAATCAAATTGAGAAATTTGATATGCTTTTGGATTATCAGGGTAGAAATAGTTTTTACGGTCAAATTTTGTATGTTGTGAAATTTCACAGTTTAACGCTAATGCAGCACGCATTCCAAATTCAATCGCACGTTTATTAATAACTGGAAGTACCCCTGGATAACCCCAGTCAATAACTGTTGTATTTGTATTTGGCTCTGCTCCAAAATGAGCTGGTGAAGGAGAGAAGATTTTTGAATCTGTTTTTAACTCTACGTGAACTTCTAGCCCAATAATTGTTTCAAAATTCATCTTATATTCCTCCTTATACGTTTGCTTGTTTTAAGTAATAGTCATTTGCTTGTTCAAATGCAAATGCTGCTTGATAAATTGTTTGTTCTTGGAAGTAATTTCCGATTAATTGAATACCAATTGGTAATCCTTCGCTAGAGAATCCAGCAGGTACAGAAATCGCTGGAAGTCCTGCTAAGTTTACAGGAACTGTTAATAAGTCTGCCATATACATTTCAATTGGATCATCATTTCTTTCTCCAATTCCATATGCAGTAGAAGTCGTTACAGGCCCTAAAATTAAATCATAGTTTGCAAATACATTGGCAAAATCTTGTTTAATTAATGTACGAACTTGTCCTGCTTTCTTAAAGTAAGCATCATAGTAACCAGAACTTAATGAGAATGTTCCTAACATAATACGACGTTTTACTTCCATACCGAATCCTTCTGTACGGCTCATGATGTATAAATCTTCTAAAGTTTTCGCTTCAGCTGAACGGTGTCCATAACGAATACCGTCAAAACGTTGTAAGTTAGAAGATGCTTCTGAAGAAGCAATAATATAATATGCAGGAATACCGTATTTAGAATGAGGTAAGCTCACTTCTTCTACCGTTGCTCCTAATGCACGATATTGTTCAGCTGCTTTTAAGACTGCTTTACGAATTTCAGGATCAATTCCATCTCCTAAATATTCTACTGGTAAAGCAATTTTTAATCCTTTAATATTGCCATTAATTTGTTGGTAATAATTTGGAACAGGTACATTTACACTTGTAGAATCACGGTGATCATATCCACTAATTGCTTCTAATACTAATGCATTATCTTTAACCGTACGAGTTAATGGTCCAATTTGGTCTAAGCTTGATGCAAAGGCAATTAATCCATAACGAGATACACGGCCATAAGTTGGTTTCATTCCTACAATCCCTGTAAAACTTGCAGGTTGACGAATTGAACCACCTGTATCAGAACCTAAAGTGGCTAATACTTCTCCAGCTGCTACAGCTGCTGCAGAACCACCTGAAGACCCTCCAGGAACTTTAGTTAAATCCCAAGGATTTCTAGTTTTCTTGAAATAAGAATTTTCTGTCGAACCACCCATGGCAAATTCATCCATGTTTAATTTTCCGACATTAACAGCCCCTGTTTTTTTCAATAAGTCCATTACATGCGCATCATAAATTGGATTGAAATCTTCCAACATACGACTTGCAGCTGTTGTAATTAAATCACGAGTTACAATATTATCTTTAATTCCGATTGGTAAACCTTGAAGAGAAAGAGCTGAATCATAACCTTTTTCATCAGCAGCTTTTGCTTGAGCCATTGCTTCTTCTTCATTTAGAGCTAAGAAAGCTCCAACTTTATCATCTACTGCTTGAATTTTTTCAAATGTTGCACTTGTTAATTCTTGAGAAGTAAATTTCTTTTGAACTAAACCTTCATGCAAGCTTACTAATGTTTGATTTTCTAATAAACTCATGCGTCTTACTCCTCTCCTTCACCCATAATTGCAGGTACTTGGATAAATCCATCCTCGCTTGTTTTTACATTTCTCATTAACAAATCACGATCTGTTCCTTTTACCGGCACATCTTCACGTAAAACATTCACTAATGAATATCCATGAGTTGTAACTTCTACTCCTGTTGTATCCACTTCTTTTAATTGTTCTACCATATCGATGATATCACTCATTTGCTCTGTGAAATGTAAAATCTCATGATCTGCAAATGATAATTTCGCCAATTTTGCAACGTGACGTACTTCTGATTCTTCAATTGCCATGACTGTTCCTCACTTTCTACTTTTCTTTCGTTTCTATTGTAAAAGGCACGTACCTTTTATGTCAATCTTTAATCAAAAACATGGTACGTAAACACACCTTGAGCTGTATCTTGCATTAAGAATGCTTCCATTCCATTAATCGATGAAATACGAACTTCTACTGGTGTTGTTTTAGGTAAATATTTATTGGCAACATCTGTTACATGTTGTGCTAAAGCAATAATTTCTGATTCCCCATAAAATTGAGTCATAATATTGACCACCATTTTTTTAGCAGCACCTTCTTGATAATATACTTTAGCCGTTACTCCTGATAAATTCGGGAAGAAGTTTTGAACTTCTGTTCTAAAGTTTTCAAAAGCTGATGATTCTTCTGTTGGATTACCATCAATTAATGGTAATACTACAATTTTTTGATTCATATTTGTCCAATTTGTAATTTCAGTACCTTCTACTGAAGTAGCTTCTAAAATATAAACTCCTCCACCGATATCGTCTTTAGGAGCTTGCTTAAAGACTCCAAACACAATCGGCACTGTCTTTAATGCATCATTTTGACGCAAACGAGTCAACACCGTATTCGCAATCGATTTTGCTTGTTTTAACATCGCATCATTAGAAATTTCTTGCTCGGCATCTTTATCTCCTGCTGTGTAATAATCTACCGTATTCATCGCAAGACCAATACTAATTCCACCTAATTCATAATTGTTTTCTGTTTGAATCATAAAATCTTGTTCTAAAATTTGAGCTAAATAATATGGATTTCTCTTACTAGCATCTGTTTCACCATTATCTTCTGGATTTAACCCATCTGGATTTTTCTCAGATTTACGAGCGACCCATTGATTCGTAGTAGTAGAATCAATAACTTGTCCTTCCCTAAAGAAATATTGATTTGTCGGGAAAACTGCACGTGATAATTCAATTAATCCTGATTCGAAATTTCTTAAGTTAAATCCAGTATTTAAACTTAAAGTTGCTCCACGCGTTTTACTCACTTGATATCTTCCATTTGTAATTAATGCACGATAATACTGATTCGACAATTGATTTGTCGTTGATTGCACCACTTTTGAACGAGAAGATTCGGTTTCAACATTTTTTTGTGTTGCCTGATTAATATTCGCACACCCTGCTAGTAACATCATTGTGGCACTAGCTAAAGTGATGATTTTTTTCTTCATAACTATTCCTTTCCTTCAATCATTGTTCTAAATTGTTCTTCATCCCATACTAAAATGCCTAGAGATTCCGCCTTTGTTAATTTACTTCCTGCTTGCGCTCCAGCAATCACTAAATCTGTTTTTTTAGAAACAGATCCTGTCACTTTTCCACCTAAAGATTCAATCGCCTCTTTAGCTTCTTGTCTTGTCATCTGTTCTAACGTTCCTGTTAATACAACTGTTTTTCCAGCTAATAAAGAATCTTCTAAAACGACTGACTTAGCTTTCCCTAAATAACGCATATTAACGTCCGCTTCTTTTAGTTCTTCTAACATTTCTTGAACGGTTTCTTGGTTAAAATAAGCCAAAACACTATGCGCAATGACTTCCCCTAACCCTTCAATAGCAACCAATTCTTCCACAGTCGCTTTTTGAAGGTTCTCCATTGTTTCAAAATGCATTGCTAAATCTTTTGCTGCTTTTGATCCGACATTTCGAATACCTAGACCCGTTAATAAACGCTCTAATGAATTTTGTTTGCTCGCTTCAATGGCTTGCAAGATCTTTTGTGCAGATTTTTCTTGAATTTTATCAAGTGTTACTAATTGTTCCATTGTTAAGTGATATAAATCTGCTACATCTTGGACCAATCCACTTTCAAATAATTGATGAATAATTCTTGTTCCTACTCCAGACATATTCATCGCATCCCGAGATACAAAATGAGTTAGACCTTCTTTTAAAAGAGCTGGACATTTTGGATTCATACAACGTAAAGCAACCTCTTCTTCTAAATGAACGAGTGGATTCGAACACGAAGGACATTTTTCTGGAATTTCATACGGTGGTAATCCTTCTGGACGTTTTTCTAAAATCACTCGAGTGACTTCAGGAATAATATCTCCCGCTTTATGAACGACAACCGTATCTCCAATTCGAATATCTCTTTCTCGAATTAAATCCACATTATGTAAGCTAGCACGTTTCACCGTAGTTCCCGCAAGAAATACCGCATCCATCACGGCTGTTGGTGTGACTACTCCCGTACGTCCCACTGTCCATTCAATATCTCGCACAATCGTTTGTGCTTCTTCTGCAGGGAATTTATAAGCAATTGCCCATTTTGGAGCTTTTACGGTGAATCCTATTTCTTCTTGCGCTTTAAAGTCATTGACCTTAATTACAATTCCATCAATTTCATAAGGAAGGTTATTTCTTTCCACTGTCATTTTTTCAATAAATGCCCATACTTCATCAATCGAATGACAAAGTACGCTTTCTTGATTCGTGACAAATCCTAATGCTTGCATTTTTTCTAGCAATTCGATTTGAGAAGCTACTTCTAAAGCTTCAACACTAGGGCTTTGGTAAAGAAACACTGCTAAATTTCGACTAGCTGCTACTTTAGAATCTAATTGTCTTAAACTTCCTGCAGCTGCATTTCTAGGATTTGCAAATACTTCTAAACCTTCTTCTTCCCTTGATTGATTCAATTGTTGGAATGATTTCTTTGGCATATAACATTCCCCGCGAACTTCAATCGACCATGGATGCTCTAATGAAAGAGGAACGGATTTAACCGTTCTAATATTATGCGTAATATCTTCACCTATTACACCATCTCCTCTTGTAGCACCTAAAACTAATTGTCCTTCTTGATAAGTTAGCGCTACAGATAAACCGTCAATTTTTAATTCGCAAACATAGTCAATCGTACGATTCGTTAATTTTTTAATACGATCATCAAATGCTTGTAAATCTTCTTTTGAAAAAGCATTTGATAAACTCAACATCGGGTTTTGATGGGTTACTTTTTCAAAACCTTCTAATACAACACCTCCAACACGTTGAGTTGGAGAATCTGGAGTAATCAATTGTGGATACTCCGTTTCTAGCCGTACTAGTTCATGATATGTTTCATCATACTCATGATCTGTAACTGTTGGACGATCTTGGACATAATATTCATGACTCCAACGATTTAATTGTTCTCTTAATTGTTGGACTTTTTGTTCTATTGAAGTATCCATTTACGACTCCTCTATTCTTTCAATTGGGGCAAAACTTGCTAATAATCGTTTAATACCCATTCCTGCAAAAGCTACATCAATTTCTTGATTCGTACCTTCCCCTGTCACTTTTACAACTGTTCCAACATTCCATTTTTTATGCATCACCTTGTCGCCAACTTTCCATACCGCTCCATCATTGGTAGCAACGGTTTGTTTACGTACTTGTCGAACGACTGATGGCTGGATGCTTGAAGGCTGAACTGCTTTTGGTTGATAAGCAGTTGCATGAGATTTCGCTCTATATTTGTCAAATAATGAACCCGAAGACGAAGTTTTCGAAGCAAATGAAGAAGACTCTCTACTTGTATAACTGTAAGATTGCTGTTGTTTTGAATCAAATAAGTCTTCACCAATTTCTACAATGAATCTTGATGGACGGTTCGTTTGTGTACGTCCATATAACAATCTGGAGTATGCATTTGTTAAAAATAATTTTTGTTCTGCACGAGTAATCCCTACATATGCTAAACGACGTTCTTCTTCCACATCGTCGCCATTCTCCATCATACTTCTTAAACTTGGGAAAATTCCTTCCTCTAATCCGATAATAAATACAACTGGAAACTCTAGCCCTTTAGCCGCATGAAGCGTCATTAATGTCACCATACGACCATCTCCATCATCACTATCTGCATCAGAAACCAAAGATAAATCTGTTAAAAATTGTAATAATGGAGAATCTTCCGACTCTTTTTCTAAACGATCTTGTTCGAATTGTTTTGCCACCGAAATAAACTCTTGAATATTTTCAATTCTCGCATCAGCTTCCATTGTATGTTGTTGTTCTAAAGCAGCAAGATATCCTGTTTTCTCAATCACTTGTTCTACAAATTCACTGATTGATAGAAATTCTTGCATTTTTCTCAAATCTTCAATCATTTCAGCAAATTTTTCTAAAGCTTTCGCTGCTTTCCCCGATAAAGGAGAGATTGCTGTTTGCGAACTGGCTTCTAATAATGAAAATTGATGCATAGAAGCAAAATTACTTAATTTCTCTAAAGAAGTAGCGCCAACCCCTCTTTTCGGACTATTGACAATTCTTCTAAAGCTTAAATCATCTTGAGGATTTACAATTAAACGTAAATATGCTAATAAATCTTTAATTTCAAGTCTTTCGAAGAATCGTTGTCCTCCTACTAAACGGAATGGAATATTTGATTTTAATAAATTTTCTTCCATAACACGAGATTGCGCATTTGTACGATATAAAATGGCAAAATCATCATAATGATAGCCATCTCTTAATAAACTTTGAATTTGCGACAATACATAACGTCCCTCATCTTGCTCCGATTGAGCACGGTAATACGTAATAGGTTGTCCTTCTTCGTTTTCAGTCCATAATTTCTTCACTTTACGATTAATATTATTTTCAATCACATGGTTAGCTGCTTGTAAAATCATTTTGGTAGAACGATAATTTTGTTCTAATAAAACAACTTTTGCATTTTGATAATCTTTTTCGAATTCTAAAATATTACTCATGTCAGCACCACGCCAACCATAAATACTTTGGTCTGCATCCCCAACAACACAAATATTTTTGAATTTCTTCGCTAACATCGTTACTAGTCGATATTGTGCATGGTTCGTATCTTGATACTCATCCACATGAATATATTGGAATTTTTGTTGATAATAATGCAATGTTTCAGGATATTTTTGGAATAATTGTACCGTCAACATAATTAAATCATCAAAGTCCAATGTCATACTTTTTGCTAGTTCTTTTTGATATTCACGGTAACATTTCGCAATAATTTGTTCCACATATCCCGTATATTTTTTACTAAATTCTTCCACATCTTCTAAATCATTTTTTGCTTGACTAATACGATTTAAAATCATGCGATAATCATATTTTTCGCTATCAATATCTAATTTTTTTAAAATTCGCTTCATTGCCGTTTGTTGTTCACTTGGGTCACAAATCGTAAAAGAACGTTGATAGCCTAATAATTCGATATCTCTTCTTAAAATACGCACACACATAGAGTGGAAAGTAGATACCCACATATCTTCAGCTTGCGAGCCAACTAATTGGCTTACTCGCTCTTTCATTTCACGTGCTGCTTTATTGGTAAAGGTAATCGCTAAAATATTCCAAGGATGAACCTCTTCTTCTGCTAAAATATACGCCATACGGTGTGTTAACACTCTTGTTTTCCCACTACCAGCACCTGCCATAATCAACAATGGGCCTTGAGTATGTTGAACTGCCTCTTTTTGACGTTCATTCATTCCTTCTAGTAATTTCGCCGAAATACTCACAAAGTCATCCTTTCTCTTGTTACATTCTAATCATGTAATCCACTTAATTCTAATTCATTGACTAAATCCACACTTGAAGCCCCTGTTAATCGAATCACTCCGACTGCTTCCTCTAGATTTCCACCTTCAACTTGGAAATATTCAAATTCCCATTGAGGTTTTATCACTGTTAAAATATGCGCTTTCTCTAACATTTCTTGATAAATCGGAACAATTAACCCTTCTTCTATCAATCCACTTTCTAAAACGCCCAATCCTGTTGCTAATCGTAAAACAATTTCACTAAATGATTGAGGAATTTGTCGTGCACTAAACTGATGTTGAAGAAATGGTAATTGATCCACTTTTGTCACATAAAAAATTCCACTTTTTGCCATTACTACTTGAATCGATACTAGAGTAGACCCTGAAATTGAACGCATTATTTTAGATGCAATCGTACGAAGCTCTCCAACCCATTCAGGATTCATTCGTTTAGACGCAATCGCATATTTTATTTTTCCATCTACATATACATCTTCCGTAATTGGTAAAATCGTAATGTGATCTTCATAATCCCGTAAAATCGTCATACTAAAGTGACGTTGACCGGGGACAAATGCTGTTACCATACAAGATTGTTCCTCTACTAGTTGGAACACTTGATCATCCATATCATGATCATACAACATCATTTGCGTATATTTTTTTTTGAAACGATTCGTCTCTAATCCAGCAGGAAATCCTATACTCGATAATAAGCTTGGTAATTCCCCAATACTAGTAATCATTCCATAAGGCGCTACATTAATCGCATGTTCTTCCAAAAATAGTTTTTCAACCATACGATTTTGAGAAATCTCTGCTAATTCAAACGATTGATAATAACGAGTTTTCCCACTTAAAGATACAATTGTATCAATTTCAATCGCATTTGTTAAAACATAAATCGTGTCCACTTGTACTGCAAAGTTTGATAATGCTTGTTTATCCGAATAACGAGCAATTACTTCTTTATCTGCTAATAAAACACGTGGTTCATCTTCTTCACGGAAATGATAAATACGATATCCTAATCGCTTCGCTATTAAAATAACCGATGCAATTTGAGAATCTCCACCAATAATTCCAATAATACTTCCTGGTAATAATTGACTCATGTGTTTTCTACTCCTTTACAGACTTTTCTTGAAGTTGATCATATTGTGCTAAATGATATGTTTCAATGACCGTAATAATTTTTTGTGCATAAGTTGGATCTGTAGCATATCCTGCTTTTTGAAGGGCGTGTGCTGCTTCTTTATAATTTTTCGCTTTTAAAACTGGTTCATATAATTTTGGATTCCAATCCACTCCATAGGTCAATAATTTAGCATGTGCTTCTACAGATTCTGCCCAACTATTATAAACTCGAAACGGGGCCATAATGGTAATCCATTGACCATTGACAAATTCACTCGTTTCTAATTGAACAGTCGGCTCTGCAGCACCTGCTTTCATCCCATATAAATTATAGTAATCCTTTGATAATCCACTTTCTCCCCAATCAGACTCTAATATAGCCTGAGCTAAACTAATACTGGGTAAGACTTTATATAATTGATAAGCTTTTTGAGAAGACGGGACAAGTTTTTGAATAAATTGTTGATGGGCAATTTCCGTAGGGTCTTGCCTTGTTTCTTGAAACTGTAATGTACCCATAATAATCACACTACAAAGAGCCACGAACACTAAAACGAATCCTAGTGTTAATCTCTTAGCTCCTAATTTCATATGCGATTTCCATTTGATTGATTTTCGTCTTCCCACAACAACACCACTTTCTATACATAACTCTAATTTTATCATAAACCTTAATTTTACGCTTGAATTTTCCATGTTTTTTATAAAATTAATTACATTTTCAATCTGACTTTAATCGACACTCTTACTCGTTGTCGCTTTATGCATTTTATGATATGATATTCAAGAATTTTAACCAACGAGGTGAAACTGTGCCTAATCAACAACAAAATCCATTTCACATTGGACTCAGAACTTTTAAAACAGCAGTATCTGCATTTATCTGTATTGTCCTTTTTAAAGTACTACATCGTGGATCACCCATGTTAGCTGTCTTGTCAACAGTTTTTAGTCTGAGAACAGACCATAGACAAACTTGGAAATTTGGTATCGCTCGTTTCTTTGGAAATATGTCAGGCGGTGTACTGGCTATTGTGCTCTTGCAATTATATAAACATTTTTCTCTACCAGATTATTTCGACTTAATTCTGGTTCCTATTGGAATCATCCTACTAATTCTATTTTGCAATCGATTCAATAAAACAGCTGTGATTAATTCTTCAGCAACTTTCTTAGTGATCTTTTATACGATTGAAGCAGCCGTGAATGTAGAATATGCGATTCAACGAGTATTAGATACATTAATTGGAGCAGTCATTGCGATGATTGTCAATCGACTATTACCAAGCCCACATTTACAAGAAAAATAGAGCATTCCAAACGGAATGCTCTTTTTTGTCAACTAATTTTTCTATAAATTTTCTATTTCGGATAATAATTAATTCCAATCCAGAAAACTCCAAATACAAGCACTAAAATACCGTTACACAATAGATAACGAGCAAAATTGCGACGATTAATATTAGAATTATCAAAACTATAATATAACATCATCACAAAACCCACAATCGGAATTGCTACAAGAAGCCCATACCCAAAATATTCCCATGCACTTAATGGTCTATATTCAGGTGGTCCATCATAGTAATTTTTATGCATTTTTTCTCCTCCATATTGTATCTTCAAAGCTATTATATCTTCTATTAATGAAATTTCAAACAATTTTATAAACCTTTTAATTCACCTTCATCATCAAACCCTTAATGATGAACAAAAAAGGCACCCCATACGGAGTGCCGTCAATAAATAGTCGAACGGAGTCGCACCGTCATCTCCTCTCTATTACTAGAAAGGCGTCTTCCTTTTTGAACTACTGCCCTATTTATTAATTTAATTGTACTATATTTACAACCTATTAGTAAATCACATATTCACGTTTTCTTTGGAAATATAACTTCGCATCTGCTTTTGGTGTTATTTTTGCTGAGAAAACTTCTTCTTTCTTATTCAAATCAAATACTCGAAGTGCATCTTGTCCTTGATCAAGTCCGACATAAACTAATGTATCTTTGTTTAGCACTTCTTCTGAAGAATATGGATCACGTTGAATTGTTCCAATTTTTTCCAAAGATAAGCCCGCTGTAGCACGATAAACCGTTTCTAACTCTGCTTGACGCTCTTTCGTTGCAATATATTCCGGACGTTCAACCGCATGGTCTCTTCCTGATTTTCTACCACTTACTCTTGGATGAGCCGTTTCTACTGCATAAATTTGAGACCCTGAAATGTAGAAGTTCGCTGCATTTTTTAGTGAACTAATATCCAACTTGCGGAATGCATTGGTAAATAAATCATATTGATAATACTCATCTTCCTCTGGTTTTTCAGAAGATTTTGGTCCATCTTTTAAAGGAAGTACATTAAACACAATTGTTTCTGGATTATAAGAACGATTTCCAAATGCTGCATTCATGATTAAACCATCTTTTTCAAGTGTTAATTCTCCCACATCTTTCACAGTACCTTCTTCAAAAGATACAATAAACTTCACGAATTTTCTTTCACTCGATTTTCTTTCTACAAAAGGAATAATGACTCCTAATTCTTTTCCCTTACGTTGGAAGATTGGTTCTTCTCCCCAGCCAAATGATGAATCTAAATGAATTGGAATTTGTTTTTCAATGATTCGTTTATTTTCATTCGAGTACATCGCATAATTAAATGTAAAGTCTCCAGTATTACTAAAATATGAAGCCCAATGAATATCATAAAATAGTGAAGAATTGTCTAATTGTAATACATGTCTATGACTGACAAGTAATGAACGTTCTAAAAGAGGAATACGACTTAATATCGCTTGTTCTCTCGCTTGCCCATTCCAAGTTCCTAATGTTTGGAATAGTTTTTCCACTTTCCCATCAACAATGGATGATGTCGAAACACTATTACTGATTTTTCCTGCTCCTTCTTTTCCTACTTCAAAAACTGTCCCTTTTAAATATTGATTGCCTTCTGCTGAAGATTCTATGGTGTAAGGAGCATCCGACATTGACGTCCAAACCATATTCCCAATTCCTAAAACTAGAAATCCAACAATAATTACGAGTAATCCCCATGCAAATTTAATTGATTTCATACGCTCACCCCCATTAAACACTGACTTTACGTTCTAATAAATAATAATCAACTAACCAATGAATGCCCATAAATACGACTGCATACAAGATTGTCATAAAATATTGTTCCGTTTGAGTAAGAGATAAATGCAGCATCAATTGCATATAACTTGCTAAAATACCACAGCAAATAACAAAGTAAACGACTAAAGACGCCACCATCAAAGCCCAACCATACGCTTTCAATCCTTCTTCTAAAATGGCTAATTGGAAGAAGAAAACAATGACAACCATTAAAAATGCCATACACCATGCATAAGCAGTTCCATTTAACGGTAATAAATATTGTAACGTTGAACCCACATTTAAGAAGTCAGTGTAATGAATATGGTCTGCTAAAACTGGAAATCTCCAAATTAATAGCGCCTTATTCACTCCAAGAATCATAAATTGTGTTATTTGAAGTACTAAAATGTAAGACAAAACTGTTAGGAATTTAGCAAAATACACTTGCATTCGATTCCCTGGTAGTAAGAATAATCGATTAATAAAATTCCCTTTACTACGAAATTCTTTTACCCAAATATAAACAGAAGCAATAATAATAATGATAAAGGCTGCCATCAGCGCTAAATTCATTCCAAATCTTGATTGCACTAAATCCGTCACACTTCTTGTATCTTCGACATTAAGATTTTTAGGATCTATTCTTAAAATACGCATCAGATGAACTAATACTTGAATGACAAAGAACACAATCATTAGAAATCCTAACATAAATTTACTTTTTCCCAACTCATACAACCATAAATTAAAAATCTTTTTCATGATTGATACACCTCCCTCATCACATCTACAATAGATTTACCTTCTTCTTCACGCACTTGTTCTGCGTAAAATTCTTTAATCACTTTTCCTTCGTCTAGTAAAATGGCTTTATCAACGATATATTCAATATCTTCAATTTCATGCGAAGTTAAAATAACCCCAATTCCTTCTAATAAATCTGAAGTAAATAATTGTACAATTTGTTCTCTTGAAAAAATATCAATTCCAGAAAATGGTTCATCCATTAATACGAAATCAACATCTAGGGATAAGCCTAATAACAAGTTAACTTTTGCAACATTTCCTTTTGATAATTGTTGAATCACTTCATTCCCTTTGAATTTGAAGAAATGTAATAATTTTTTAGCTTTCTCATCATTCCAATTCGGATAAAAAGTTCTCATAAAAGCCATCGCTTCAAAAATCGTTTCGCCCTTATTCACAACAATTTGATCACAAATGTAAGCTAACTTCTTCGAACGATCTCCTTTGATCACTTGTCCATCAATACTTACTTCCCCTTTTTGGATTGGAATTAACCCCATAATCATATTCATAATCGTTGTTTTCCCAATCCCATTCACTCCGATTAATACGGTAATTTCTCCACGTTCTGCTGTAAAAGAAATTCCATTTAACACCGCTTTGTTACCAAATCTCTTATGTAAATGTTTCACTTCTAACATGCTACTCTCCCTCTCTTCTCTTCATCGCTTGTTCCAACTGTTCCATGACTTCCTCATTCGAAACATGTAATGGATAAATCGAATCTGCAAAAATTTGTATTGCTTCTTGTAACATTTCTTGCTTTAATTGCCCAATTAATTGGGGATTATCTGTCACTCGACTCATGACATTATTTCCTGTCGAAATCAACCCCATCTCCTCCATTTCTCGAAATGCCCTTTGAACAGTATTCGGATTGACTTGCAGTTGACTAGCAAACTCTCTTCGACTGGGCAATTCTCTTCCTAATTCCCATTCGCCCGATACAATTTGCTTTTTAACATAGTCAATAATCTGTTCATATACCGGCAATCGTTTATCAAATTGGATCATAACATTTCATCCCCTCCTTGTACTATTGTGTTAATGCATTAATACACTTTGTTCCTTGACTGTATTATACGCTTGATACACTCATTTCGTCAATCATTTTTTGAAAATATTTTATAAAATCCGAAAAATTCTTTTGCTGGCTGTTTTTTGAGATAAATTCGTCGATTGGATAGCGATTTTTACAATAAAAAAACTTAAAACCAATGTACACACATCATTGATTTTAAGTCATTATTGATATCCTATTTACTGATAATCATTTTGGTATCTTTTAACTAGATTCCTATCACTCATTCAACTGCCAATATCCATTTTTCCCAGTACCTACGAAACATAAATTTTCAATCCCTTTTATGGTTCGTTCAACTGATTTCACACTTACTCCTGCTTCAACTGCGATTTCTTTTCTTGTAATTTTATTGTTCGTTCGTATTTTTTCTTTTATAAATTCACTAAGATTCATTTTCTCATCAGAAACATTTCGAGCGACATTTCGAGCGACATTTCGAGCGACATTTCGAGCGACATCTTCTCTTCCAACTTTATAGGTTGCAATCTCCTTTAACGGTATAATCGTTCTAAATATATCTCCTTCTTCAAATAAAGGATTTCTTCCTGAATAAAGCTGTGTATATTTAAATGTATTTCGCATCCCTGAACCAAGTTCGTCTGCTAATCCAATTTCTCTAAAAACTTTCGAAATGGTTGGATTTTTAGGATACGGTTGAAATTTATCTAAATCTAATTCTCCCATGCCATGCGCTAAGTTACTATTCTCAACCATAATTTTCTCTGCATCTATTATCAGCTTTGCTGGGAATCCACTCGAATAATCCCTATGAGCTAATGTATTAGAAACAATTTCTCTCAAAATCCTATCTCTAGCATTCACATTAACGATACCGTCCAGTACAAATAAATCATTTAAATGTTTTTGCCCAAATTGAATAAGTCGTTCATAACTATCCAATAAATTAGTAACTACAACATCTCTATCATCATAACGATCTTTATTTTCTACTCTAAATATAGCATCCGTTTTATGGTGAGATAACACAGACATAATAATACTATCTTTTCCAAACAGCAAAATAGCCGCTAAACTAATCCCTTCTTGATTTGTTTCTGGATCTACTAATATTAAATTTGCGCTTCTAAGAAGTGCTTCATCATCCATATCTTTCCATGGGTGAGTTTCATTTCTAAAACTAGCCATTTTCCTTGCTTTTTCAATAACTCTGGAATCTAAACAATTCATTGTAAGATTAGGATATACCTTATTCACAAAATACGAACTTTGCTTTCTCGAATATAACTTAAATACAAGTTCAGCATTATCTGTGATATTAATATCTCCTTCATAGGATCTATCCCATATCCTACCATTATGTCTACAAACCTGATATCCCTTAGGGATATGAATATATATTAATTTTTTTCCATCTATATCTAACAATACCGGAGATAAATACAAAGGCGGATATATTTTCTGTGGATTATTTATAGAAGTTGTAAACTCTTTTAACATTTTATCAATTAAATTTAAATCTAGACCAATAATCTCTCTATTATCATTCACTCCTAAAAAAATATGTCCACCATTTCTATTATTAAACGAACAAACAGTGTCGTATACATCCTTATTCAATCCTTCTTTAGCTTCTTTAAATTCTACATCTATTTTTTCGCCATCTTGTATAAGCTTCTTAATTAGTTCTTCTTCCATACTTTTCCCCCTCTCTTTCAATATTCTTACTTTTTCTACAATAAATTATAACATTTTAAATCTTATTTTCTACATTTTCCATAAAGCTTATAAAAAAACTTTAGACAGGAAATTCCCATCTAAAGTCTTCACTAAGCATTAGCCACGTAGTTGACCGTTTTGCCCTAAGTTTTCATGTTTAATTTCTTGAATAATAATATGAATATGTTCTGTAGGAGCGCCCGTGTTTTTCGAAACAACTTCTGTTACTTCTTTGACAAGCGCTTCTTTTTGTTCACGTGTACGTCCTTCTAACATTTCAATATGAATAAATGGCATGGCTATCCCTCCTTATTGTAAGAATAGTATACGCCTATACTCGATATTTCTCAATAATCTGTTGCATGGTTTTATTATGAAACAGCACATATAAAATCACAGTATTCAACGGTAAACTGATATTTTTCAAAATTCGAAGTCCCATAAAGGCTGAAAAAGCTTTTTGCGTCATCATATAAACCCACAAAGAATTAAGTCCAAGATTAATGACTACCGTAACGATAAATACCGTCACAAAAATACGTGGAAGTGTTAATTCTTTACGATACAGGCAATAGCCATAAATTAATCCACCTAAAACGGCTGATAAAGTGAAACCAGGGAAAAAGGTACTCGCTTCCCCTCTTAGGAAATTCCCTAAAATATCTACAAAAAATCCTACAACAGCTGCTCGATAAGGTCCTAAAATCACCCCAGCAAGCGCCGCTCCGATAAATCCAAATCCGATTTGTACGAGATTTCCCATTTTAATCGATGGAATCATCTCAATGATTAAACGCATTGCAATCATTAATGCGGTTACCGTTAATGTTCTTGTTAATTGTGTTTGTTTGTTCATATTAGCATCTCCTTTTAACTGTCATAAAGAGCTGCTCCATTTAATAAATGGTCTGTCATTAAATGCAGCGAATGCGAATACACTACCGCAAAGAATTTTCTTTTTCGTCCAATCGGCAACATCCCATCCGTTTGGCACTTAACGCAATGTATTCTACTCTGATTTGTAGTGGTTCATCTCTTCGATTGACGAAACCTTTTCCATGCACTCCTTTCTACCAGAAAATAGCATACCTGGTTTTTAAGTTGTCGTCAATGAAACTGTCATTCTTCGGTTTCTTTCTATCTTTTCCTAAAGGGAATTGATGAAAAAGGCGCTTTCAAGTATAATGAAAGTATCAAATAAGGGAGTGAAAAGTATGAGTAATGAACGTTATTTAGTGATTGAATCGAATATGCGAAGTTTATCCTTCCATTTAGAATCTATTACCAAATCAAAATATGACAGTGATTGGCACAGCACGATCCATTCTCATCCATTTATGGAATTATTTTATGTTTTAGATGGAAAGGGAGAATTTTTAATTGAAAATCGCCGTTTCCCTGTTAAAGCACAAGATTTTGTCATTATTAATCCACAAGTCGATCATACAGAAGTATCCTCTCCTGAAGCCCCATTAGAGTATATCGTTTTAGGAATCACAGGATTGTCTTTTTCTAATTTCTTTAACACTCAAACAAATGTGGAGCAGCCTTTTTCATTTTTCAATTTACGGGATGAACAAAAAGATATTTTAGTGTACTTAAATGCAATGGTAACAGAAGCAACGAATCACTCGATGAGCTATGAATTAGTTTGTCATAATTTATTAGAAATATTGCTCATTAAAATTCTTCGAAATAAATCGTTTGAAATTGATGTTAGCCCGATTAATAAAACGACAAAAGACATTAGTTTAATTAAACACTATTTAAAAACACATTATCGAGAACAAATCTCCTTACAGGATTTAGCTGATTTAACACACTTAAGCAGATTTTATATCTCACACAGTTTTAAAAAAGAAATGAATCAAACACCAATGGAATATTTGACAGATATTCGAATTGAAGAAAGTAAGGTTCTCCTCTCTACAACGAATTACTCGATGTCACAAATTGCAGCCATTGTAGGTTTTTCAACTCAAGCATATTTTTCAAAACAATTTAAACAAAAAATTGGTATGACACCTCTAGCATACCGTAAATCTCAACTAGAATAAGGTGAAACAATGATTCGACAACCCAGTGAAGACGAACGCGCACAAATTATTCCACTCATCCTTACAATTATGGAAGATATGGAATTACCGATTTTAAAAGAAGTCTTTCCTAGCACACTTCACACTATGCTAGAAGAAGCAATGCTACAAGAAAACTTTCGCTACAGCTTAACGAATACACTTGTTTATATCGAAGACGAAACCGTTTCAGGAGCAATTTTTGGCTACCATGGACATCTCGAAGAAAGGATCGATGACCCATTTTATCAATTGTATGAAACGTACAATATTCCTTCTTCCATTCGTCTCTATGAAGATTCTGAAACACAAGCTGGAGAATGGTATATTGATATTCTCTCCGTGCATGAAAATCACCGAAGAAAAGGAATTGGGATGAAATTACTACAAGCTGTTGAAGCATTAGCCAAGAAACAAGGTGCTAATGTCATTGCTCTAAATTGCGAAAAAATTAATGATAAAGCATATCAGCTCTACCAAAAACTAGGCTATACTGCGACTAGCACAAAAATCTTAAGCGGACATTCTTATTATCATATGACAAAAAAACTTGAGTGATATTGAGTCACTCAAGTTTTTGTTTACATAATCAAATTCACCATGTAGTTATTCCATTTCATTTGAAGATTCTTCTTTTCGTTTCCCCATATATAGAGATAACAAAATTCCACTACCTAATACAATATAAATTGTATCATATTTTGTACCTGTTTCAGGTAATCTTCCATTTGAAATGTTCACTCCTGTTGTTGTAACTGTTACGATTGGGCTTTCTTCGTTTACCTCTTCAATTGGTGTTCCAGTTGAAGTATTTGTTGGTGGAGTTGAGTTCGTTTCATTTGGTTTAGAATCTCTTTCTACAGTGGGCTCTTCATAAACTGATGGAACATTCCCATTCGTTGGCGGCATTTGACGTTCTGGAGTATTTCCTCCTGGTGTTTCAGAATGACCTCCTGTATTTGTAGTATTTTCCCCTGGAGTGTTTGGTTTATTTGTTTCTGGCTTCAGATCAGGTTTTAATTCTGGCTTAACCGGTTTATCTGATGGTGGTGTAATGCTTCCTGATTCTGGTTTTGGTTGTTCTGAAGGTGTTGTTCCAGGCGTTCCTGGTTGTACAGGAGTTGGATTCACATTACAATTACATGTTCCATCCTTACCGTCACGTCCGTCTTTACCATTCTTCACAACAAATTCTTGTTTCGTTCCGTCTGGATTTGTAATAATGATTGTACGGCTTCCATCAGAGTTTTCTCTTGTTTCAATTATCGCTGATTTACCATCAATACCATCACGGCCGTCACGTCCATCTACTCCATTATAAATATATTCCTCACTAATCAAAGTATCTCCAGCTGTATAGGTTAAGCTATTGTCATTATCATAGTAAACAGTAATATGAACTCCAATTGGCTTAGCTGTTGGTTGAGTAGTTGCACGTTCTTCATCCACGCTTCTAGCTCTTCTTACACTTCGCGGTTGTACAGGATAAATAGGTTTCAATTCAACTCTTGGAGAACGTCCATCTTTTCCGTTTTCTCCATTTTTAACCGTTGTTGTAATTGGTTCTTTACCATCTGGTTGAGTAATTGAGATTGTATGACTTCCATCGGGATTTGTTACCACACTAACTGTAGGCGTGAATCCATCTTTTCCATCACGTCCATTTTCTCCGGCATCGCCTTTTTCACCTTTAGCTCCAGCTGCGCCATCTTGCCCATCTTTAATAACAGATGTTCCTAAAACTGTATCTGTATCTTCATCAAACTGATTATTCGCATTCTTATCACTATAGAAGGTTAACGTAGTTTCTTTCTTAGTTTCATCGCGATCTACTTTGACTTTTGGTGTTTCTCCGTCTTTACCATTCTTAATAATTGTTTCAACAGGTTTACCACCTGGTTGTGAAATTGTAATCGTATGAGTTCCGTCATTGTTTTCCTTCACTGTAACTGTCGGAGTCGGTGGTGTTGGTGGCGTTAAGTCTACAACATCTATCGTAATGTCTTTTGTAAGAGACTTACCTCCTGCACTTGTTACAGTTACTGGAATGTCAAATGCTCCAACTGCTGTCGGTGTTCCTGAAATAGTTTTACTTGCTTTATCATACGTTACACCCGCTGGAAGTTTTGTTTCATCAAACGTTAATGTTGCATCCGCTGGTACTGTAAACGTAATTGGTCGAAGACTTGTTTTTCCTAGTGCAATCATTTGACGATCATTTTTGATATCTAATGACACTGGGTCATCTACAACTGTTAAAGTAATAATCTCTTCTGCGCTACCTTTTCCTAAGTTTGGTGAGTCGATAGAAGCTTTTAGACGAATTCTGTATACTCCTGGTTTTGTTGGAGTTCCTGTAATTGTATGCGTCGAAGCATTATAATTTAACCCTGCTATTGATTCCAGATAAGAATCAATATCTCCTTCTGGTAAATCCACACTTAAGTAACGAGCTCCTAAGTTTGAATGTTCACTATGAGTAACAACCATATTTTTAATAGTTTCACCCAGACGAATCGTTTGTTCTTTTTCTGTAACATTAATACTTACTGGAAGTGGACGAACATTAATTTTTATATGCCCACCTGCAACTGGAGACTCTGCCATTTCTGGGAAAGTAGCTTTATATGAAATTAAATATTCTCCCACTTTAGACGGTTTTCCAGAGATCGTTCTACTTGCAGCATCATAAGTAACTCCTGGTGGTAATTGACTTGTATCCACCTCTAATCTTGCTTTATTATCAGAAGGATTTAACACTACTTCGTCAATTGCACTTAGAACATTTTTTTCTTGTTCCTTATTCTTAACGTCAACACTTAAATCACGTGGTGTTACATTAATCGTTAATGTTGCACTTGCTGTTGAATTCCCACTAATTGTTGGACTAGTCGCTGTAAATGTAGCTGTATAAGTTCCGACTTTTGTAGGAGTCCCCGAAACAGTTTTTGTCGCAGCATCAAAGTTTACACCTGGAGGTAATGAACCTGAAGTTATCGATAGCACTGCTCCATCAGCTTGTAGATTAATCGGAGGAAGTTCATCTAAAGCTTTTACTGTTTTTGTATTATCAGGAATAGAAAAGTTTAGTGGCACACTGTTTACTGTGATATTGATATATGCATATGTCGATTGATTTGTACCACCTGCGGTAGTTCTCTCAACATAGCCATGCACTTGGAAAGTCCCTACTTGAGTCGGAGTACCTGTGATTGTTTTGCCGTCCGCAGACCAGCTTAACCCTCTTGGCAAATTACCTCCAATTGAACTTACGTTTGCATTGGCAGGAATTTTAAGAGTAATTGGAGCTATTTCATTACCTGCTGTAAACGTGTAATTAGCTGTTGGGACATTAAAGTTACCTGGTGTAACTGTTAGTTCAACAAGCTTAGTAATAGAAGCTCCATTTTTAGTGACTGTTACCGGAATAATGTGATGCCCTTCGTATTGTCCAACACCTGACAAAATCTTATGTTCAGCATCGTAAGAAACACCTGCTGGCAATGTTCCTACTGTAATTTTAGCTCCTTCTGTAGCTGTCACAGCCATATCTTTGAATCTAGTTCCTTCTGATACTGTTTGTTTATCATTAGAAATCTCTAAAGACAAGTCCATGACAGGAGACGACGTTACCTCATAAGTAAACTTCGTCTTAATTTGACGGCTTTGACCTTCATTATTCGTATAAGTAGCCGTAACATACGCTGTCTGAATTCCATCTGTTTTCTTCAACGCATATCCTGTTACACCAGTATGATCTTCATTTGAAGTTAAGTGAATGTAATCTCCACCAGATTCAACAGATAAGCTCGTAATTTTACTACCATTTGTCATTGAAACAGGAATATTTGGAATTGCTTGGCCTTCAGTCCATGTTTGATGACCAATAGTATTTAATCCGTCTATTACTTCGAAAGTAAATTCTCGTATTGGAGCGTCTTCTCCGTAATGCCCATCCTTAGCTTTCGCTTTAATCTTATGAACACCAATATCTAAAATTTTTCCGTTTTCTTTTGTAATCGTGTATTTAGTAGGGTCATCTGTTCTTCTTGTAATTGTAATACCATCTGGAGCTGTTATATCAATTAACTCTGCATTTTCTTTATTTAATAATAATTCTCCCAACTTTTGAGCTTCAGAAGTTTTGTCTACTGCAACAGGTATTGGATTTTTTACTTGATATCGTTTATCTGCATCAAATAACACATCTGCGTGAGTTAAGTAATAATTTAATCTACGATAAGAATCATCAGATCCATAAGCAACAGCCCGTTCTTCAGTTTTCACAGGAACTGTAAAAATTTTTTCAGTACCAAAACTATCGGTCGTTTTAAACTTAATTGTAAAGTTTGATTGCTGTTTAGGAAGTTTTGTAAAACGTACTCTATATGGAAGATTGAAATCATAATAAAAACTATTATTCCAGTGGTTGCCAGGTTCGATTTTAGAAAGGTCAACTAATTCATATTCTACATCTGCATTAGTATCTAATCGCTCAAATTTATCAATTCTAGCCTTATCGATAGAAACGGAAGTATCCGTAAATTGTAATCCAAACTCTGTATAATAATGAAAAGTATCTTTTTTAACATCTCTAATTGTTCTTACTATACGTTTCGTTGAATCAAGATAGTTTCTCCCTTTAGAATACGAACTGTATAGACTATTCGGGTCATAGCCATCGAGATTCTCACTGTCAAAACCTACAATGTACCCAAAAGTTGTTGTAGGGATAATCAACTCATTGTCTGAACCATCTGCTGCACTAGGATTTAAATATTGATTACCTCCTGTTGCTGTATTAATTACAAAAGTACCAGGATTCCTAATTGTTAGAGATACACTTTTTTTATATTGACCGTCTTTAGAAACTAAACCAATATCATAAGTCCCCGCCTTAACAGTCTTGTCTAAAGTTATTTTTCCTGAAATCCTTTGATTAGTAGAATCATAAGTTAATCCTAAATCCTTAGCTCCTTGAGTTAATTCAACTCCTTTTTTAGGATCTATACGGCTAGTTCCAGTTTTATAACTTAATGTAATTTCACGTCCGTCTTTAGTGACAGTGGTATAATTACTTTCATTTTCTACAGTAATATAGGGGGTATTTTCTTCTCTTGAATCTGTTTCCATATCCAACATAAACCGAACATCCCCTGAATGTCCATTCGCTTTCAATTCAGAGTACAAACGTTCAACAACAGCTTCCAATCGTTCTAGAGCAGATTGTAATTCAGCTTTCGTGAGTTTTTCTTTCGCTAATAATGTTTGAGCTGCAATTTCTTCTTGTTTTGCTAATTGATAAGTCGCTTGCAAACTTGCTTTCGATAATTTGTTTGGATCAACTTTTTTTAATAATTTTTCTGCTTCTGTACCAACAGCTTTGATTTCAATCATTGTATTCGAATAACGAACCTTTAACTCTTCCAGTTCTTTATCCTCAACTTCTTTTTTCTCTGTTTTTTCAGTTTCTTCTTTTGTTTCTTTTTCTATTTTTGGTTCTTTTGCAGGTTCTTCTGTCTTTTCATTCGTGATTGTCGCTGGCTTTTCTTGTTTTGTTTTTGTAATTTCTTTTAGCGTTGTAACATCCAACTCAGTTTTTTCATGAACTTCTGGAGTTGCCGTTGAAGGTTTACTAGCAGTAGTTTCAACATTCACTGTTGATTTTACTTCATAATTAGTTGGCTGTTCCACATTTTTTGGTGAAACTACTTCTTCTTTCGGTTGAGGAGCTACTTGTGCAGTTGTGTCCCCAACTTGTTGCTTACGTGTTTCTACTACATTTGCTACGGTTGCTTCTGTTACTTCATTCGCTCTTACAGGTGTTTGCATTGGCCCTATAAAGAACTGCCCCACCACAACTGAAGCAACACCCACACTAAATTTTCGAATCGCAAATTTTTGTCTTTTTTCTGGTCTCATACTTATCTCCTTTTCTACTCAATCCCTTTTTAAATACATATTACATTTTTTCGCTAATTGTTTCTATTTTCACATTCACAAATATTTTTTTCAATAGAATCTAAATTATTATTGCATTAAATTTATATGACAAAACTAACTTTTTGTATAAATCTGAAATATTAGGGATTGTATTCTAGATTTTATTTCTTTTACAAGAATACATAAGAATATTTTTCACATTTTATCTTTCTTCACAAAAAAACAACCAGAAATCTTTACAAGAAAGTTTCCTGGTTGTTTGATTAAATTAATTCAATTTTGTTACTGCACACTTGCTTGACGTAAGTTCACCGTACGTCCAAATGGTAATACTTCAAGTCCTTTTACATTTTCAGCTAATAAATAGCTTTGAGAGGCTTGGTAAATTGGAGCTACAACTGCATCATTCATAATGATTTTCTCTGCAGCTAGCATTTGATTCCAACGATTTTCTGGTTGAGTCGCATAAGTCGATTTCACAGCATCTACTGCTTTATCATATTCAGGGTTAGAGTATTTCGCAAAGTTAATACCACCACCTGTAATATATTGCTCTAAGAAGTTCAATGGATCTTGATAATCTGGAGCCCAAGTTCCGTAGAAAATATCAAAGTCGCTTGCACGTTGTAATTCTAAACGATTTTTCAATGGAACAGGTTGTAATTTAAATGTTACACCTGGTAAGTTCTTTTGAATTTGCGCTTGTAAATATTCTCCTACAAGTTTTGAAGTTCCTGTATCAGAAGTTAATAAAGTAATCGTTGCTTCACTAACCCCTAATTCTTTTTTCGCTAATTCCCATTCTTTTTGAGCTTCTTGTACATCAAATTTCAAGAAATCGCCTGATTCATCTACAAAATCTTTTCCAGTTGCTTCATTTGTTGCAAAACTTTTTGGAATTAATCCTGTTGAAGGAATTGATCCATCTTTTAAGACACTATTCGTTAATGCTTGTTTGTCATAAGCCATCGCAATGGCACGACGGAAGTGTTGATTTGCTGTTGTTGGTTTCAATGTATTAAAACTCATATATCCCATTGTTGCTTTTGGTTGCGCATGGAATGTTGGTTGAGATTTATATTGATCCACAAATTGGTCACTAATCGTTGTATATTGAACTTGTTTTGAATCAAATAATTGAACAGAAGTTGCTACTTCTTTTGATACATTCACTGTCACTTCATTTAAAGCAACATTACTAGCATCCCAGTAATCAGCATTTTTCACTAATTTCCAAGTTAATTCCGAACCTGTCCATCCTTCTAATTTGAATGGTCCATTTACGACTACATTTGAAACATTTGAACCATATTGGTCCCCTAATTTTTGAGCCACTGCTTCAGATTGTGGTAAGAAACGTGAACCCGTTAATAATTTTGGTAAATATGGAGCTGGATTTTCAAGTGTAATTTCTAATGTTTTATCATCAAGAGCCTTAACTCCTAATTCTTCCACTGGTAATTCGCCACTACGAATTTTTTTCGCATTTTTGAACACATCCGCTGATTGTGCTACATGTCCTTCTTGTGGATTCACTAATTTACGATAAGTAAATACAAAATCTTGTGCTTTTACAGCAGAGCCATCTGACCATTTTGCATCACGCAATGTGAAAGTATAGACTAAACCATCTTCACTCACTTTAGGTTCTTGCGCAGCCATTCCTAATTCAACTTTATTATTTGCTGCTACACGATATAATCCTTCAAAAATTTGTCCCATCATATCTGAGCTTGGAACATCATCATAATCTGCACTATCTAATGTTGTTAATTCGCCAAAGGTTGTCATTGTTAAGCGATTCGCAGCATTCGTAGAACTTGATGAATTGCTGCCACATGCAGCCAAACCTACCGCCACTAATAAACTGGTCGCTAACATTTTGGTTGTTTTTTTCATAACAATTCTCCTTTTCCTGTAATTCATCGTTATTACGATAGAGCTATCGTAACAGATTTTATCCGATTTCCCAATTATTCTGCTCACGGTTTTGAAAATTTTCTGAAAATAAAAAAGGCTGCCTTTAAAGGCAACCCTTGATTTTATTATTCATGATACACACTTTTTGTTTTGTTTAAGAATGCGTATGCTAATCCGACAATAACACCACCACCGATAGTATTACCAATGAAAGCTACTACCCAGTGACGAATTAAGTTGAACCAGTTCATAAATTCTAGAGATGAAGAAACTGCTGAGAATTTAACAATTGAGAATGAAGCAAAGTTTGCCACCACGTGTTCTTCTCCTAAGAATACAAACATGAAAATTGCTGAAATAATAATCCACATTTTAGCAGCATCATCTTTAATTAATAAGAACGCTAAGATTGCAACGTTAACAAAGATATTTGCTAAAACAGCTTCTAGAAGAACTTGTCCATTTCCACGAGTTGCTTTTCCTTGAACAAGATGAACGATGAAGTGTTGTACATCCATTGCATTGAAAGCTGCACTATATGCAAATGCTGCCCCAATAATCATCGCTCCAATCAAGTTGAAGATTCCGCAGTATAATAAAATTGTTACAGCTTTTGATAGGCGAATATTTTTTTGATAAACTCCTGCTGTTAAATACATCATATTAGATGTTGCTAATTCAGAATTTAAGAATAAGATATAAACTAATCCCCAAGTAAAAATAAATGCAAAGAAAAATTTACTTAGCGCTGGATTTAATCCTGCAATCACTTGTGCTGCTGCCGCCCCTGCTGCTGTACTCATTGTTAGAAAAGCTCCTGCAAACATTGAACGTAATGCATAGCGTGCTTTACTTTCGTCAAACAACGCTTCTTTCTTTTGACAAGCTTTCGCTACTTTTTCTGAAAATTCATAACCTTGTGCCATATAGGTCATTTCCTCCTTTTAATTACTCTTCCTTTTAGGAATAATACTTTGTCAGTATACCACTATTTTCACAAGGTGAGAAGATAGAAATTAAGATTTTTTTGATAGAATATCTTTACATTCTAACTTGCTTTCGCTATGATGATATAGGTTTAAAATAACACTCTAGGAGGATTTTATGAAAAAATTATTAGCTTTAGCCTTATTAACACTATCTTTAGGAGCATGCGCTCAACCAGCAACACCTGCTAAACAATCAACGCAAGAAACAACAACTACAGCAAAAGTAGAACAAACGATTACAGTAAATGTTAAAAAAGATGGCGAACCAATTTCAGGAAGCCCATTTACCTTAACATTCAAAGATGGCGATAAATTATTAACCGTTATGAAAGAACAAATGCAAATCGTTGAAAAAGATGGTTTCGTATCTGCAATTAACGGAATCGAACAAGAACCAGCAAACCAAAAATATTGGTTATTTGATGTCAACGGAGAAATGAGCCCAGTCGGAGCTAACCAAGTTGACTTAAAACAAGGTGACGTTATCGATTGGAAATTAGAAGCCTTTAAACAATAATGAAAAATACGCCTATTTTTTCCATTCGAAAAATCACACTAATCGCATTACTATCAACACTAGCCTACATTGGTAGACTCCTATTTGCCTGGATTCCAAATGTTCAACCAGTGACGGTGATCCTATTAATCATTACCCTTGAAATGGGATTAGTAGAAGGAATTTTGACTGCCAGTTTATCTATGATTCTATCTAATATCTTTTTAGGAATGGGACCATGGACCTTGTATCAAATTGCTAGTTTTGCAATTGTCATTCTTGTATTTTTTTGTTTGAAACCTTTATGGAGACAAACTTGGAAACAGCCCTTATTGAAATTAGCCTTTTTTACAATTATGGCTGGTTTGACGGGCTATTTATACGGATTTGTCATTTCGATTTTTTCTGTATATTTTTATCATATCCCTAAATTCTGGGTATATTATTTCCAAGGACTCCCATTTGATACGCTACATGCTTTAGGAAATATTGGCTTTTGGATACTCTTATCACCATTATTGCCACGTATTATTCAAAAGTATCAAACTAAATTTCAGTAATATAAAAAGGAGATTGAATGCCGTTCAATCTCCTTCTTTTTTGATTTCTATCGGTTGACAACATTGACAACTTCTCTTTTTTCGATAATCTTTATGTCGTCTTACTGTAAATTCATCTGGAACTGGATCTTGTCCTCCTAAAATAAATGGATGACATCTCATAATTCTACCAATCCCCATTATTACACCCTTAATAACACCATGTTTTTCAATTGCTTGAATCATATACGTTGAACAAGTTGGTCGATAAATACACGATGGTGGAAATAATGGAGAAATCCATTTTTGATATCCTCGAACCAATCCAATCATTATTTTTTTCACTGAAACACCTCTACCCTTGAATCAATTTAAAAAGAACTTGTACTCCTTCTGCTGCAATCAATGTATAAACATATAGTGTAACAGGTTTTGCCACTAAACAAATCGCTACAAACTTTTTAAACGTCATCTTCCCTAATCCTGCTACCATACATAAGAAATCATCAGGAAATCCTGGCAACACTAATGCCCAAAAGAAGAAACGTTCGAATTTCTTTCCATCATTTAAATAGCTAATATATTTATCATAAGTCGCTTGAGAAACAAATGCTTGAACGACTGTTTCTCCATATCGTCTTGCTAGCCAAAAATTAATCATAGACCCAATCATAATACCAATAAAATTATAAATAAACCCATATAAAGGGCCAAATACAATATGCCCAACAACACAAGTTAGTCCGCCCGGAATAATCGGATAAACGACTTGTACAATTTGGATGAAAATAAAAAACAGTACTCCATAAATTCCCCAATTACCAACTAATTGATGGAAAGGACCCCCAATTTCAAAATAATGATGTTTGGCAATCATATATCCTAAATAAATCGTTAAAAGAATCCCTCCTACTGTCAATACTTGGATAATTTTTCGATTTAATGCAATAGCATTTGTTTTATTCATAGTCCCCTCCTGTAAGCTTCTTAATCCAGAATCATTTGATAAGACTACTTTAACAAATCAAATATGAAAAATCCTTGATTTTTTCTAACAAAAACGGTGATAACCTTACATTACTGTCACAATGATTCCATCCAAGGTTTATGAATAGAAACATGATTCATTAATTCTTCTTGTCGTTTCAATTGTTCTAATCGAGCTAAACGTCTCTGTTCATAACCACTACAAATGAATTTTTCTTCTGCAGTTTCCGGTTCAATCGCTGGAACTGCAAAATCTGTTTCCCCTTCACGTGGTATTGCTACAAATGTCCAAAAACTAGTTGCCGCCAAATAACGTTCTCCTGTTAAAACATCTTCCCCTACTACTTTACAAAAGACTTCCATACTTTTCTTTCCGACCCCAGAAATATAAGTTTCCACACAAACAGAATGTCCTAATGGTAATGGTTTTAAATAGTTCATCGCATCCACAGAAGCAGTCACTGCTAAACGACGACAATGACGAGACACCGTAATCGAAGCACAATCATCAATAATTCGTGTTAAATTCCCTCCAAATAATGTTTGATGCATATTCACATCAAATGGAAAAATTCTTCTAGACTGAATCGCACGTGTTTGTGCGCAAGTTTTAATAGTTGTATTCATAATAACTCCTCTAATATTCGATAACATTATTGTACCATTCCTTTTCTTTTTTTCAAAAGGTCTGGCTTTGAGATATTTCCCCTAAATGGTATCTTTTTTATTTCCTACCATCCTACAAAATTTGAATAAAGATATACTAACAGGATTTAAGACATTTTTACTTGTGTTTAACATGAGACAATATCACTTGAATTTGCGAAATTTGCAATTCATTTTGTTTTTGGTATAATAAAGATACAAAAAGAGCCGAGCAGCAACTCGACTCTGATATAGACCGTTGAAAAGACGGTGGCAGAATTTTGGTGCATAACACCGCTAACTCTCCAAAGTTAGAGCGGTGTTATTTTTTTGTCTTTATTTCTATTAGTTTAACAATGAGTGCCACTAAAGCAACTAGTAAAGTCGCAAAAGTTATCATGTATATTACATCTACCGCTGACCAATATGCGAAATATAAATAGTTCAGTTGTAATGTTTGCCCTTCGTATAATTGCGAGGGATTTTTTGTTAAAAACATACTTTCCACACTACACAAAAAACGAAATCTTTAATTTTCCCTTACCATTTCAGCTATTATCTTAACAACCTCTATCGTGTCTTTAAACTTCAGTTCTGTTATGTAGGGATTATCTTTTAAATAAATTCCCCATAATTCCTCTAAATAAGAATCCTCTTCGATATCTTTTATGATTTCATCTGCCTCTTGCATCAAAGATATACTACCTCTTTTTTCCGCCGTTGATAAAATAGCCTGTTTAAGACTGTGACTATCAAATTCCTCTTTTCTTAAGCCATATAAAGTATATAAATCATAAAAATCTCTCATTCTTGTTGTCGATATATTTCTCTTGATAATACTCTCATATTTTTCTGCAAGTATTGTTTCAATAGGATATGCAAGAACATTGATTCCTGCCTCTTTAAACATACACGGATATACATATTCTATTTCTTTTGGGGTAATAACGTCCCCTGTTGTAATATCAATTTTCATTGTATTTCTTATTTTCCCAAATACTGCTATCAAATGTACCCTGAAGTTTTCATACTTATCTTCATCACGAATGTTAGTAATATCCATAACTTTAAACTGTATTCCATCATTAACTTCTATACTTAAGATTTCTAACATAATATTTTTGATGACTTCTTTCTTTAGTGGAAATCCTTTTACGGTTGTATCCAAATCCATAGTCGTCCTATTATCTATGCCAATCATTGATGAAATGAGCAATCCTCCCTTAATAACAAAATTCCATTTATATTGAGAGTTAGATAATCTTTCTAAAAACCTTTCAAAGAAAAACATTTGCAAAACTTCCTGTGAACTTAATCGTTTACTTTTAGCGATATGTTTTACTTTCCCTTTTAAACTCTCAGAACTAATCATGTACTAACACCTCAATATATTTTCTGATTTCCTCTTCAACACCTAATATTCTGCTATATTTAATAAGATTTCTAATATTTCTTTCTTTACAACTAAAATATCGAATCATTGCATCTATAAATATTTGTTTATCAATACGTTTTCTTTCTGAAACAATATCACAAATCGTTCTTTCTCTATCATAGCATTTAACTTCATTTCCAAATGCTGTCTTGACACGTATAATACCAATATCAAACTTCTCTTGTTTAATATAATGTACTTCCAAATGATTGATCCATTTTTTTATATGCCCAACATTATAACCTTGAGGGACGCTGATATGAAATGAATTTGGGGTTCTATCACTAAGCTCTAATAAAAACAAAGCAGTGTGAAATGAAAATACAACTTTTTCATTATTACAAGATATTCGTACAAATTCATCCTCTAAATCATCTTTTTTCTTATATACTCCATTTTTTACTCGTTCAAGTTTCTTTTTACGAACCAATTCAGCAAGCTTATGCCTCTTAACCCCTAATTTTTCAGCTTCTTTATTTGTAATCACTCCGTTTTCTTTAAAATACTCATCCAAAATATTCATCATAAGGAACACCTCCTTTTTTATTTACATTTACACTTTAATTTTATAACATTAAAGAGTATTTGTAAAAGTTTTCTACTTCCATAATCTCACACAAAAAAGAGAGCAACTCTCGTTACTCTCTCATACTCAAACTTCCATTCTTAGTCTAAGCCAATTTCTTGACGAACTACATCTGCAATTCGTGTAACATAATCATGGCATAACTCATCTGTTGGCGCTTCTACCATGACACGTACTAATGGTTCTGTTCCACTTGGACGAACAAGAACTCGACCATTTCCTGCCATTTCGGCTTCCACTGTGTCGATAATTTCTTTAATCGCTGGCACTTCCATAGCTCCATTTTTATCGCTCACTCGAATATTCACTAATTCTTGAGGATAAGTAGGTACCTCGCTGGCTAATTCACTTAATTTCTTACCTGTTTGTTTCATAACATTCATTAATTGAATTCCTGATAATAATCCATCACCTGTTGTATTTAAATCTAAAAATACAATATGTCCTGATTGTTCTCCACCGAAGTTATAACCATTTTTACGCATTTCTTCTACAACATAGCGATCTCCTACAGCTGTTTGAAGAGCAACCATTCCTTCTTCTTCGACTGCTTTATGGAATCCTAAATTACTCATAACTGTTGAAACAATTGTATCTTGATTCAATTGTCCTACACTACGTAAGTATTTCCCGCAGATAAACATAATTTTGTCGCCATCTACGATTTCTCCATTTTCGTCAACTGCAATACAACGGTCTCCATCTCCATCGAAACTTAAGCCTAAATCTGCGCCATTTTCTTTTACAAATGCTGCTAAAGCTTCTGGATGTGTTGAACCTACTCCATCATTAATGTTCACACCATTTGGTTTATTTCCCATTGTGTAAAATTCTGTTTCTAAATCTGCAAATAAACGATTTAATACAGCTGAAGTTGCTCCGTTTGCACCATCTAATGCTACTTTCATATCTGTTAGAGGACCATCAATTGTGTGTTGTAAAAATTGACTATATTTCATCGTTCCTTCTAAATAATCATCCACAGTTCCTAATTCATCTGTTGAAGGACGTGGTAATGTATCTTCTGGACTATCTAATAAAGCTTCAATTTCTGCTTCCGTTTCATCAGATAATTTAAAACCATCTGCTCCAAAGAATTTAATTCCATTATCTTGTGCTGGATTGTGAGATGCAGAAATCATAACCCCTGCTACTGCTCCTTGCACACGTGTTAAATAAGAAACTCCTGGTGTTGGAATAACGCCTAATTGCATTACTTCAATTCCTACAGATAATAAACCTGCAATTAAAGCATGCTCTAATAATTGTCCTGAAATACGAGTATCTCTTCCGACTAAAACACGTGGATGCTTATCTCCACCTGCTTGTTGTAATAAGACATATCCACCAAAACGTCCTAATTTAAACGCTAATTCTGGTGTTAATTCAGCATTTGCTACTCCTCTTACACCATCTGTTCCAAAATATTTGCCCATATTCAATCTCCTTTAAATTTCAATCACTTTCTATTGTCTTGTTGTTTGTGTAGTTTGCGTTGTCTGCGTAGTTTCTGTTGTTTGAGTTGTTGTAGATGTTACGATAACTTCTACAGATATATTTTCAGGATTCACACTATCTACTCCTGTTGGCAGAGTAATTTTAACTACTTGAGTAGTTGTTTTTGTTAATTGACTAACATCAACCACTACAGGAATCGCTGTTAATCGATCCAATATCTCTTGAGCTCCTAAAATTGTAACCTCTTTGACATCAGATTTCAACTGATAGGAATATTGAGTTCCAGCACTTCCTGTTGTTGTAAATACTAGTGGAACCTTTTTACTATTCGTCGTAATCGGAACTCGTACTTGTACATAATCTGGTTCGACCTTAACCGCTAAAGGTCTCCCTGTAGCATCCATCGCTTGAACTACAACAGAAGAAGTAAAATCTGCCTTTGTATTTTCAGGTACTGTGACATTAGCCAAAACATTCTCTACTTGATTGATTAGTGATTCTGGCCCCGAAATACTAACTCTTGAAGGAGTTACAATAGCTTGTCCATTTTTATAAGCACCTGGTAAATTTGCACGATTGACATTAACAGAAACTGGTAATTCAATAGTCGCTTTATTTTCTATAAAAATCTCAACTGTTTCAGGAGACACCGTTCCTTTTACCCCAGCTGGTAATCCAGTTACTTGTAATAAAATCGTATGCTTTCCTGTCCCTAGTTCATTTAGATTTGGAGTTTTTACACGATAAGATGCATTCCCAGCAACTGCTAATAAAGAACTACTTGTTCCTTCTACCCTTAATGTTACAGATTCTGGCAATCCAGTAACAGTATATAATTGATTATCCATATCTACATAAATAGGAACATTTCCAATTGTATTTGAAGTTGTCTGAATCGAAACCGAAGACGATTGCCGACTCGGACTAGATTCACTTGCGTATACAAATAAAGCCATCGTCAAAACAAAGGATATTACTACCAAAAATGATTTTTTAGTCATCCATTTACTAATCATTGATACGACCTCCTCTAAAGAAATCGATAATCATTGTTAAAAATGTCGAATCTTTTTGAGAAGTTTCTTTAGTAATTAAATGTTCACTTAACACTTCTACAAATTCATCCGGCGTTAGCTCACGTAATAATTTTTCACGCAATGCGACACTAACTTTCCCTGTTTCTTCTGAAATAACAATAATTAAAGCATCTGTTACTTCACTTAATCCGATAGCTGCACGGTGTCTTGTTCCTAATTCTTTAGGAATAAATTTACTCTCAGATAATGGTAAATAACACGCCGCTGCTTCGACTTCATGACCACGAATAATAACCGCCCCATCATGAAGAGGTGTATTCGGAATAAAAATTTGTGTCATTAATTGATTCGAAATTCGTGATTGTAAGGCAATTCCCGTATTAATATATTCTTCCAAAGAATTCGCTTGTTCGATACAAATTAACGCACCAATTCTTCTTTTTGCCATATATTGTACAGAAATATTCAACTCTTCAATCATTCTTTGAGCCTGATTTGTTCCCGAAGATCTCCTTGAGAAAAAGTTTGAACGACCGATATGTTCTAATCCTCTGCGAATTTCTGGTTGAAAGACGACAATGGCTCCAACAACTCCCCATTGAATTACTAAATTCATAATCCAATCAAGAGTAATTAACCCAAACATATAACTGATAAATTTTACCCCAGCAATGACTGCCAATCCCTTCATCAAATGTACAGCCCTTGTACCTTTCATGATGAGTAATAGATTATATAATAAGTACCAAACAATCACAATATCGACAATATTACGAATGCTACTCCAAGCACCTAAACTACTCCAATTAAATTGCATCACTCAACCCCCATTTCTATATCTTCTTTAGTTTATACCTTTTCTAAAAACATTACAACTGCCCCCATCATGAACTTATTTATATTTTATTTTTTGACAGTAAATTTCTCTCCGTGCTACACTACAATTAACTGATTAAGGGAGGATTTATCATGCAAAAAAGTTATTTTGACGGTGGAATGCTAACGTATATTTTAAGTTGCATTATTTCATTTTTTATTATCACACTGACCTTTGGACTAGGAACGCCTTGGGCAATCTGCATCATGTATAAATGGGAAATTGAACATACCGTTGTTGAAGGACGAAGACTTGGATTTAATGGCACTGCACTTGAATTGTTTAGAAACTGGGTCAAATGGTTTTTCTTATGTATTGTCACATTAGGAATCTATGGATTCTGGCTTCATATTAAAATACTAGAATGGAAAGCTGAACATACTTATTTCTTAGATTAAATCATGACCACCCGTCTAACGGGTGGTTTGAACCGGGGCTATAAGCCCAGATTACAAGCCAGCGCCTCAAGACGCTGGCTTTCACTTTGTTCAAGCCTTATTGCT
>ERZ772942.12-NODE-12-length-62382-cov-8.217193_pt1 | contig 62382 bp, 77 predicted proteins | sample MGYA00511135_ERZ772942 | MGnify/ENA primary metagenome ERZ772942 (study PRJEB29015, sample SAMEA2738099) | human oral metagenome | biome: human oral; feature: human-associated habitat; material: saliva | place: China | collected 2265 ... | reverse complement strand
TCTTTGAGCTAAGGCGAGGCAACGCCGTACTGGTTTAAAGTTAATCCACTATACACACACCGAGGAAAACCGAATGATTACCCTGCATGTATTGGCACAATCCCGCGCCCTGCGCATCGTCTGGCTGCTCGAACTCATCGGCGCACCGTATCAAATCAAAACCTACGCGCGCCATCCCGAAACCCTGCTGGCACCCGACAAACTCAAAGCCGTACACCCGCTGGGCAAATCCCCCGTTATCGACGACGACGGATTCGTGCTCAACGAAAGTGGTGCGATTACCGACTACCTGATTCAAACCTACGGCGGCGGACGTTTCATGCCCGAACGTGGCAGCCAAGATTACTGGCATTATCAACGCTGGCTGCACTATGCCGAAGGTTCGCTGATGCCCTTGCTTTTGCTCGGGCTGGTGTTCCGCAAAATAGAAAACGCCTCCATGCCGTTTTTCATCAAACCCATCGCACGCAAAATCAGCGGCAACGTTAAAAATGGCTTTATCGAACCGCAAGCCGCCCTGCATCTTGCCTATGTCGAAAACGAATTAAACGGAAAAGACTGGCTGGTCGACAACCGGCTCAGTGGCGCCGACATTATGATGAGTTACCCGCTGCAAGCCGCCGCCGACCGCTTCGGATTGGCGGACTATCCCAACATCCGCGCCTATTTGCAGCGCATTGAAAAAGACCCCGCCTATCAAACGGCGGTACAGAAAGCAGGCGGCCCGCTGCTGCGTTTGGATAAATAAGGTCGTCTGAAAAGCAAAAGTCGGGTCAGAACCCGACGCAATACCGAATACACGATTCACACAATACATTGCGAAAACAGCCCGAGCGTCGTCCGAATCCGCAACATATTTCAGACGACCCCTCCCGAAACAGGCATCTTCAGCCTTCAATACAAGGAAACCTATGGACGTTTACGCAACATACACAGCCTATCCGCAAAGCGGCATCGAACAAATCAAAACTTCCTCCGACACCCCCGCAGCCGTATCCGAATACGGCGCAGGCAAACTATGGGATGCGCTGCATTTTGTCCTGACCGGCAAAGGCTCGGACGATGCCGACGCGGCAAACCCGCTGAGCAAAGCCATTATCGGCAACATCCTGCGGCAGGACGAAGAAGCAGGCGAACACACCGGCTGGATCGACGATACTGAAATTGCCGAAGTAGCCCAAGCCCTGAACCAAGCTGACTTCGCCGCGCTGCTCGACGGTAAAGCCGCAGCAGATTTTCAAAACAACCAAATCTACCCCGATATTTGGGGCGATGAAAAAGCCTTTGCCGAAACCCGCACGGAATTGACGCAGCGGTTTAAAGAACTCGCTGCGTTCTACCAAACCGCCGCCGAACAGCATTGCGGCGTCGTGGTCAGGATTTCATGATTTCAGACGACCTTTTTGAATGGGAAAAGGTCGTCTGAAAAAAGTAAGTCGGATACTTGTATCCGACATAAATTCAAATAAGAAATGGCTTTGTCGTTATTACTGCGCAGGCGGGAATGACGGCGGCGAAAGTAGCGTGGGCTTCGCCCGCGAAAACAAGTTTATCCATCCGATTGCTGGTTTTCAGACGACCTCCAAATCAAAGGCTGAAACATGAACCCCGACAAAGTACAACGAAGCAAGCTGAATACATTGACCGACCTGCCCAATGTCGGCAAAGCCGTGGCGGAGGATTTGGCTTTGCTCGGCATCACGCAGCCGCAGGATTTGGCGGGGCAGGACGCTTATGAAATGTATTCCCGCCTGTGCAGCCTGACCGCAACCCGACACGATCCCTGTATGATCGATATTTTCCTGTCGCTGGTTGATTTTATGCAGGGAAACGAACCAAAGCCGTGGTGGCAGTTTACGGAACAGCGAAAAGCGTTTTTAGCCGATAAATAAACGCAGCCAATGAGATTGTTCAGACGACCTCCAAACTTTTCAGGTCGTCTGAAAACTTAAACCGAAAGACACAATATGCAGAAAAAACCTTTTTTTCAGACGGCATTATCCCTGTCGCTCGCCCTTTCCTTAAGCGCGTGCGCCGTCCACAGTGCCGACCAAAACCTCACGCTCGAATCGACGGGGCAGGTCATGAGCGCGGCGGAGACCGCCGAACGTTACGATGTGAACGGCAACTGGTGGGAAATCTACCAAAGCCCGCAGCTCAACGCCCTGATGGCGCAGGCTTGGGAAAACAATATCGATTTGAAACAGGCGGCTATCAGCGTCAATAAAGCCCTATATCAGGCGAATATTTTGGGGGCGGATTTGGTGCCGTCGTTCAGCGGCTCGTTGAGTGCGTCCACATCCAAAAATCTGAAAACCGGCAGCCACGGCAACACCTTCAGCAGCCAGCTCGGCTTGAGCTACGAATTGGATTTGTGGCGCAAACTCAGTGCCACCGCCGACGCGCAAGTCTGGGAATACCAAGCCACGCGGCAGGATATGGCGAACACGCGCCTGACTTTGATCAACAATGTCGCCGACGCCTATTTCAATATTGCCTATCTCAACGAAGCCATTGAATTGGCGCAGAAATCCCTCAAGCAATATCAGGAAATCAACCGCATTGCCGATGCCAAGTTCCGCTACGGCAGAGCCGATTCCAGCCAGCCGACGCAGGCGAAACAATCACTGTTGAGCGCGCAAAACAGCCTGATTTCCCTGAAAAACAGCCTCGACACGCAAAAACAGGTTTTACGCAACCTGCTCAACCTCAAGCCGAACGAAGCCATCGCCGCCGACCCCGCGCAATACCGCCTGCTGCCCGTCAAAGGCGTGAACCTCGACGTACCGATTACCGTGTTGGCGAACCGCCCCGACCTGCGCGCCGCCGAATACCGCCTGCAATCCTCGCTCCAGTCCGTCGAGGCGCAAAAACGCAGTTGGTATCCCTCGATTACATTGGGCGCGAGCTTGAGTACGTCGTCTGAAAAAGCCAAAAGCGCATTCAACATCCCGCTCTTGGGCGGCTCCGCCACCATCAACCTGCCGTTTCTCAACTGGCAGACCATGAAGTGGAAAGACAAAACCGCCCAAGCCAATTTCGACAGCGCCAAACTCGACTTTGAAAAAGCCCTGACCACCGCGCTGAACGAAGTCAACACCAACTACCTCGCCTACCAAAACGCCCAAGCCGCGCTCAACAACCAAGAGCAGCGTTACGCCTTAGACAAGAAAAACAGCCGCTACTACCAAGTGCGCTACCAACACGGCAAAAACGAGCTGAAAGACTGGCTGGAAGCGCTGAACAGCGAATACAGCTCCGCCCAAAACGTACTGAACCAGCGGTACGAAACGCTGAAATACGAAAACATGGTGTATAAAGCGATGGCGGGACGTTACACGCCGAAGTAGGAATGAACAATTTAAAAATGCCTCCTGAAAAATCAGACGGCATTTTTAATTTTGTTAATCAAATTAATCGAAGATGATGTAGCCGGTTCTTTATTTAACTGACCTGATGTACAAGAAATACCTACCTTAAAACCCTGACAAATGGCTAAGTAAGGCGGATTTAAGTATTGGTTCTTTCTGATTGTTCTACACGCCACAAAGAACAGCAGTCTCAGTGCTTTTAGTCAGTGTTTTCTTTTTGCCGTCTATACGGTATTTCAGGCGGAAAACTTTCCCGCCTGCTGGGGTAACTTCAAGATATAAGCCGCCGCCGTCAAACATCTTGGTCTTTTTCCCTGTTTCGGCGGGCTTGGCGTTTTTGATTTGTCGGTCATTCAGCGGCATAGTGGGGGTATTTTCAGATACCCCGAATCATCCCCCCTGATTTTGGTTGATTCAATTAGATTAAATTAGACGGCGTTATGTAGCCCAAAAGAAAACAATGGAATATAAAGAAGTCTGAAACCCTTGCATTTACAAGGATTGGTTAATGGCATTAGACGGGATTAAACGAAAAAAAACGCTTAGAATTTCTAAGCGTTTTTGTATGTTGGTGCGACGGAGAGACTCGAACTGAATAGATAATATATTGTTTTTATTTAATTAAATTTTTAATATATTTCAAAATACCGTAAAAAATACCGTAAATTTGTCAAAGTCAAAATTTTTCAGGGGCAAGCATTACTCCGTTTTAGCTGTTCGCCATCAGATTAGCGGCTGATATTCAGTTCCGCCGTTTTGCCTGTCTTAGCAAGCATGGTTAATAACGCATCTATCGTGAACTTGCTGATTTTGCCGTTTACCAAATCGGAAACACGGGGGCGGCTGGTGTTAAAGATTTCTGCCGCCTGTTCCTGTTTCAAGTTCTGCTCTTTTATCCATGCGCTGACGCTTTCGGCAAGCTGTAACTTGGTTCTGATAATCATATCGCTATGTGCCTTGAGTTTGGCGGCTTCGTCAGGTTGAAAACCCAAATCGGCAAAAACATTACCGCCTACCGGTGTGATATGCGTGGTTTTCGATGTCATTTTTCTATCTCCTGTATCAATGCCCTATATCGGCTCTTGATGATTGCTGTGTCTTTCGGGGCGGTTTTTTGGCTCTTCTTTTGGAAGCTGTGCAATACATAGATGGCTTTTTCAAACTTAGCCACATAAACTACTCTAAACGCCCCGTCGGGCAAACGTTTTCTAAGTTCCATAACCCCGCTGCCAAGACTAATCATCGGCTTGAAGTCTGTCGGCTCTAAGCCATTTTGGATTAATCCCAACTCATAGCCGAAATGCCTTACCGCTTCAATCGGAAAGGCTTTTAGGTCTTCTAGCGATGTATCACGCCATTCAATCGGCTTCTCTCTGTTCATGTATCAAATTTTATACAAATAAGCAGCAAGAGGCAAGAATTAAGAAAAAGCATATATACACAAAAAAACGCAAAAATCGTTTGTTACCTTGTTACCAATGGCTGAAAGGCTTGCCAGTCATGGCTTTCGTGGTAACAAAACACATATCTTAACCTTGTTACCGTTTGTTACCGCCCCTGTTTTTTAAGCGTAACCATCTGAATATAAAGGGGTAACAAATGGTAACAAATCGGTAACAAGTAAATTTATGTTCATTTGTTACCGTTTTTTCTTTATTTTTATATTGATATTCATATAGTTATAAATGTTAAGTTTTGTGGTAACAAAGGTAACAAATGATTTTGCCTCGCGCATAGAGTTTTATTTACGCGCGCGTATTGGTCTTGAAATTATTTATCTCTCGTCTGTCTTTGTCGGTCATGGCGGAAACAGGGCGTAATTGCGCTATAAGCGCGTTTTGCCGTTTGGGTATGGATTGGTATTAGGTAGGGGCTGAATAGCCCTAATTCGAGAAAATTAGGGGCTTTGCCATCGGTTTTATGGCGGATAGAATAGATTGTCTGAAGTAATGGACGTAAAAAAGCCCGCCTGTATCGGTCATGGCGGGCTTGGTGGGCGTTTTAAATTAACCCCATGCAAACGGTCAGTCGTCCAGCTCCATATCGGGGGTCAGCACATAAAACCAGCCGCTACCTTTGCGCTGGTGTTGGTAGCCTTTGTTTTTGTGGTTGTATTTCAGCAATCCCCCGTCTGACAACACACGGCAAACTTTCAATTCATCGAAACTTTGGGCGATTTCATCGGCAAAGACGCGGCGGATTACCCACAATTCCAATTTCTCCCCCTCCTGTTTCCGATAGCCTGCATGGTCTTTATTGGTGCTTTTATCGCTCCAGTCAACAAACCTCATACCCAATGCGTATAGGTCGATAAAGTCCTCCGCCTGCTCGATGATTCGGCGGTCTTCGTGTTTCCCCGCTCCGTTGGTTTCCAGCCATTCATCAAAGCATTGTTTCACGCCTGCCATGCCTACGCCTGCGGCTAAACCGGTAACGGGGGCGGCAAGTTCCAAAGCGGCGGCGGCAAGGGCAAAGCGTTTTGCTACTCTTCGCGCCTGCCCTGACAATTCGGGGACGGTCTCCATAAATGCGGTCATGCGCTCGTTTGCCTGCTGTTTGGCTTGCTCTAGGTCGTCTGAAAGCCGTCGGATGAACGCTCTGCCCGCCGCTCCGTGATATTGTTCGGCGGATTGGGCGATATGTTCGCTCAATAATGCGCCGCTCTCGAAGCCGTGCAATGTGTCGTAAATACCGTATCGGGCGGCGGCTCTGATACTGGGCAGGCGGGCGGCTTGCCCTGCGTTCCAATCGCCTTTGTGGTGTTTCAGGATGGAATCGGGGGTCTTTTCGCCTGTCGAGAACATCATCACTTTCCAGCGACTCAAGGCGCGGTTTCCGCCCTGTTTCGCGCCCTGTACTTTGTTGATTCCGTTCATGACGCTGTAAACGGTGTCGCCGATGACGTGGGGGCTTGCCTGCCCGATTTCGTCCAACACCAGCAAACCGTCATTGCGGGCGGCGGCGGTATTGGAAAAGCCTATCTTCGTGCCGCTCCAAGACAACAGGCTGCCCGATGGTCTGCCCCATACGCTCAAGGCTGCTTTTGCGGCGGTGGTCTTGCCGTCGGATGAATCGCCCATCAGATGAAAACCGCCTGATTCTTCGCTCAACAGGGACAGCAAGGGGGCGGCAAAGGACGCGCCCAATGCCAAGCATAGGCGGCTGTTCCCCGCTGCGTATCGGGCGATATTTTGCTGCCAGTCGGTCAGTTCTCCGTTTGGTCGGTATGCCGCCGCTTGGCTGGTGTCGCCGTTGTAGATGACGGCGGGGGTTTTGCCGTCTGCCGTGATGGTTTCGCCGCTGGGCATGATGTAGGTGTCGCCGTGCCAGCCCGCGCGGTCGGTAATGGTAAAGGCGGTGCGGCCGCCCTGTGTCTGCAAATAATCTGCCAGTCTTTCCCTTTTTGCCCGCCCGCTCATGACGGTCAAGCCGTAACTCTGCAATCGCTGCCAGCCCTGAACCGTGCCGATTTCCGCTTGTGGGATGGCGGTGGTCTTGGTTTGGCGTGTGATTTTGTCCTGCCAGCGGATAATGCGGTAATACGCGCCGTCGTTGTCCTGCCCTGTGCCGATGATGTCGATAGGGTCGGAAAGCAATAGCGGCTCTGCTTCGATGGCTTCGCCGTCTTTGCCTGTCCTGACGTTTATCCACCATACGCCCCGATGGTCGGTATCGAAGCGGGGGCGCGGGCGGTATGGTTCGATGTCGTTGATGTTGTAGTCTTTGGTGCTTTCCTGCTTCGCTGTTTCGGTATTTTTCATGCTGCTTTTCCTCCGATGGTGTGTTTCAGGTTGTCTGATTGGTTTTCAGACGACCTTTTTTCTTTCAGTTCGTCCAATGCGTCATAGCCTGCCGTATCGCTCTGCCATATGCGCGCCTTGATGCCCTGCTTGATGGCTCGGACTGCCAAATCATGCGCGGCTTTGAAACCTACGGGGCGCGGCGTGTCGTTATCGGCAATAATCACGATTTCCTTTAGGTCGTCTGAAAGTCGGTATTTCGCCATGCTGTTTGCGCTCAAAGCGGCGGATAAGCCCCAGTCATGGGCTTGGAACAGTTCGCGGGCGGCAAGGGCGGTTTCTATCCCCTCTGCGATAACAAGTCGTCCGTTTTCAGGGATGGGGAACAAGTGAACCGCCATGCCTGAAATGCTGCCCTGTTTGCGGCTTTGCATTTTCTTGGCGGGCAGGGCTTCGCCCGTTTCGGGGTGTTTGATTGCCAGCTTTCGATAATGCGGGGCGTGTAGCCCGTCTTCTCCGTATGGCTTGTCATGGGTCGTCTGAAAATAGGTCATGTGCAAGCCTTGAAGCTCGCCGCCTGTATCGCGGATGGCGCAAACCATACAGGGAAAACGACCGATAAAAAGCGGCTTGTCCTCCCCCGTCGTCCAATAATCCGCCTCTCTCAAAAAACGGACGTTTTCAGGTAATTGCGCCATGTCCAAACCGCGTGATTTCAAATACTGCACGGCAGGGGAATCGGCGGTTATCGGCTCTGCCCCGTTCCACAATGCGGCAAATTTGCCGATATGGTCTTTTTCGGGGCGTGGCTGCGTCTGCGGGCGCGTGGGCGGTATGGGTAAGGGGTTTGCCCCGCCCATGTTCAAAACGCCCGCTACGGCGCGCAATGCTTCGTCAAAACCGCAATTCAGATAGTGCATTACCAAGCCGAAACCGTCGCCCGCGCCATTGTTGTAATGGCTGCAAATGAATGTGCCGTTACCGTCCTTGTCGTCATACCGGAAACGGTCTTTACCGCCACACGCAGGGCAAGGCTGGTGTTTGTTTTTCAGGTATTGCGGGTCTATGCCGATGGCGGCGTGAATTTCCTGCCAGCGGTATTGCGCGGCGGCTTTGATGTCTTGATAGGTCGGTTTCATTGCTCTGCCTCCCCTGTTACAGGTTCTAAAACCACCCCCGCCATCGGGTCGGTCTCCCATATGGTCGGTGTTGTCTGCATTGCCTGCTCCGTCTCCGCATGGGCAGGCTGGTTACAGGCTCGGATTGCCAAAGCCATCAACAACACCCCAAACACCAGCAAAGCGCGGTTGGAATAGCGGCGGAAACGGTCGTTTTTGTCAGTCGGTTTCATGGTTTCATGTCCTCCATGCCCCAGCGCACCAAAAATATCAAGCATTGAAAAATCAAATACTTATAAAAACACTAGGGCGAAGTTTGCCCCATGCCGTCCAAAACGGGCGGCATAAAGGCGGGTGTTTTTCAGGGATTTAGCGGATTTGTTCGGCTGTCGTTACGCTGAAAGCAGCCCATGCTTTTAGGTCGTCTGAAAGCAAAGCAATAAACGACTGACAGGCGGCAACGGCGACGGTGTGTGATGGATAGATGCCCAAACGGCGGGCGGTGCATGAATGAACGTCAATATCGGCTAAATACGCGGTCGGTTCGTAGACGACGGCGCAAAAGCCTTGTTCTGATGGATATTGAATGTCTTGGATTTGGATAGAATTTGAAGATTGCATTTGAAATGCTCCTAATCGTAAAGTGAGATTTGAGAAATGCCCGAAATAGGGGGCGGTGCTCTCTCCTGCGATTAGTCAGGCGTGGACGTTACCGTTACCACACACCGCCATAACTCGTGGTAGGTCGTCTGAAATGCTAACGTTTAATAACATTGCAAACGCCCGTAAAAGAATTTTGGCGATAAAAAATCAGCGTTTACCCTGCTGATTTGGGCTAATCGTATTTGAGAGAGAACCAAGATTCTGATTCTCAAGGCTCGATTTGTCAAATGATTTTTGCATCAAGCGGCTAAAATTTTTTACCCACGATAATCATGGTTATTACATACCCGATGCGATCCGTATCTTCTCCAACGGTTCCAATGATGTCTTCAAGCGTGATTTCACTGTACGGCTTATTGAAAAAAGCCTTAATGACTTGCTGCATTTCATCTCCCGTTAACGGCGGAGTGTACTCTTCCTGTTTTACTTGGCTGATTTCCGCCTCCGCCTTGATTTCCGCCTTATCCACCAATAAGCCCAGCATTTTTGCTTTGCCCATCGTTGCCGATACCGCCGCGCTGCTTTGCGGTGTAGGGGCTGCCAGTGCCGCCGCCCGCGCCTGTTCCAATTCGTGCAACAGGTCGCCCACCGTTACCGCGTGTCGTTGCCGCGCTTCTTCCTTTAAGCCGTCCACCATCGCGGAAATATCGGGGTCTTGAAGCAGCTTATAGGCTTCATTCGTTACCGTTTCAGGCTTCATGTTGTCGGCGTTGTAGGCTTGCCGGTATGCTTCGCTCGCGTTGCCCGTTTCCACATACAGACGGGCAAACTGTTCTTGTTTTGGGGTCATGTCCTTAATCCTTTTAGAACGCCGCCCAATAGCCATTTTTCAGCCTTTGGGCGGCTGTTGAGTGTTGCTATTTCAAATTGTCCAAAGCCGCTTCTTTTTCTTTCTCCATGTCTTCCAAAATGTCGAAAATAGCGTTTCTTCCCCGCCTGTGCCGTCCATCATGTTAAAGAAGCCAGGCAAACGTAAATCAATGATTCGATTTGGCAGTGATTGCCCATAGGACGGGCAATCAACCCGCAAACCGTTTTCATGTAAATTCGCTCTCATCTCAACGGCGGCTTTACCGATTCCTACCAATTTCGCGGCGGCATTGGCATAGGCGCGCGCGGCTTCCAAATATTCGGGCAAGTGGGTTTCTTCTATGCCGATGATAAACATCTCATAACGGGAAACGGACAATAAATTGCGAAGCTCTGAAATGCGGTTCAGATGTTGGAGGCGTTCATCAAAAAGGCTTTCCAACAGTTCTTTTTGCGCTTCCAGCATATCGGCGGCGCGGTCTGCTTCTTCACGTTTGGCGGCAATCTCTGAATCAAGCCCTTTGGCTTCTTCGCTGTTTGTGGGTTTGCCCATTTTCAACAAATTTGCAAATATGCCTTTGCGCCTGTTTCGAAGCCCTGCAAATTCATTGATTACCGCCTGCGCTTCTGTTACACCAGCTTCCGCCGCTTCAATTTGGGCGGTCAGTTCGCTGCATTTGTCTTCTGCTTCTTTCAGTAACTTTTGACGGGTCGCAAAAGTTGTCTTTGTATATTCGATGTTCATAGTTAAAGCTCCTGATTTAATTGATTAATACGAACCGACCGCGTTTCACGGTTTCGCCAAACTGGTTTGTTACTTCTTCCATCACGGTAACGATGTCATGCCCCGCCCGGCGAAGCTCCATAATGCGCGTGTTGTAGCCCAATATGCCCATTTGGGAAAGCTCCCATGATGTAACGCTGCCCTGTTTCAATCGGGATAAAACGCGCTCTTTTTGGCTTGGCGTTTTTGCCTTGCCGTTGGTAGAATAGCTGCTCATGCTTAATAATCCTTTCCGCCGTCTGAATGTCCGTTCAGGCGGCATTTGTTTTGCGCCTGATAAATCAATTTGCCTGCTCTTCGCGTTTGGCTGCCAGTTTGCCGATATAGTCGTCAATCTCGCTTGCAAGCCAGCCTGTCGCATTTGCGGAAATTTTGAACGGGCGGGGAAAATCAGGGCGGTAATGACGGCTCTTAGGGTTTACCCAATTCCAAATAGTCGCCCGTGAAACACCTAATGCGCGGGCAGTATCGTCTGCTCTTAATACTGTGTTGTTCATATGCTTTTGCCTTTCTCTAGTCGGATTAGATGACAGGCAAAAATATAGCCGCCTCTGTGGGCGGCTGTTTAGGTAATACCATGCTGACTTCCTGTAATACCATGCTGACTTCCTAAAATTAGCTTGTCGATTCCATGTTTTTTTGGAATTGCTTAATCCATTTCATGATAGTTTTTTCCGTTGGTTCTCTTTTTGCCGGGCATGGGATACCCTTAGTTACAATTAAGTCTTGAATAATTCTACATAACTCTGATTTTCCACCCCATTGATTCAGCATTTCCTTTTTTTCCTCCAATAACTGATTTACGGCTGCTATCGTTCCTGCTTTCTCATAGGGGCTTTGCTTGGCTTTGCTTGCTTTGCGGGCATTGTCCAATATGGCTTGATGGATTAATTCTTCCTTATCTTTGCCTAATTCTTCGATGGCTAACTTCAATCTCCGTCTTGTATCTTTTGTTTTAATCTTGTGAATTGCAGGTATGGTAGTTAGTTTCTCGCTACTATGTAAGGTTCTCTCTAACTCTCTAATTCTATTTCTTAACTTTATATTCTCTTTGGTTAATTGTTTTATTAAAATCTGTGTGCTTTTACTGTTTTCCATAAGTAACTCCGCGCAAATTTGGTTTATTTAAAGCCTAATACCGTGCTTTTCATATGTGCTAGATTTGAACGAAAGCAAAACGTCTAATACACTGTATTTCATAGGGTTAACTTCTTTCTTGTATAAAAGGGTAACCACGGTAACCACTATATTTCTCACGCGCATAGGGATTTTTTAATCCGTCTCGCCATCTTGAATCAGTTGCAATGCTTGGTTATACCGTTCCCGCAAAAAGCCGCTATACCATTGCATAAACTCTTTGCGTTCATTCAGATAATCAGCGCGGTTGTAGGCGGCGCGGATCTTGTTGTTTTCGATGTGGGCAAGTTGTCGCTCTATCGCGTCAGGGTTGAAGCCTTGTTCATTCAAAACGCTGCTGGCAAGGGAACGGAAACCATGCGGGGTTACTCTGCCTTTATAGCCCATGCGCTCAATGATACGGCTGATGGTTGCGTCGCTGATAAAGCCGTCCGTCTTGGTTCTGCTCGGAAACAGAAACGGCGTATTGCCTGTGAGTTCTTTCAGTTCTGCCAAAAGTTCAAGCGTCCAATCAGCCAGCGGCACAGCATGGGGTGGTTTCGGCGCGGTCTTTTCGTGCTTCATGCGCTGGGCGGGAACTGTCCATATTGCCGCATCAAAGTCTATTTCATTCCATTGCCCGCCCCTTAGTTCCGTGCTTCGTAAAAAGGTCAGCATATTCAAAATCAGGGCTATTCTGTTTTGCGGCTCAATCTCTGCCAGTATCAGGCGGCGAAAAAACTCGGTCAGTTCTTCACGGGGCAGGGCGGGGCGATGGTCGGTCTGCTTGGCGGGGATGTATTTCCGCAATGAATAGGCGGGGTTGGTTTCCACTACTTCAAGCATGACAGCATAGTCAAATATCGCGCCTGTCCATTCCCTGATTTTTTCCGCCGTATTGTTCACGCCCCGTGTCATTACGCCGTCGAGAACCGTTTTAATATCGCTTACCCTGATTTCCTGTATCGGCATTGCGCCGATAACGGGGAAAACGTCGGTTTCAAAATATCTCAACACGCGGGCGGCGTGGTTTTCTTTCCAGCGGATCAGGTTGTCAGAATGCCAGCGGCGGGCGATGGCTTCAAAGGTATTTAGGGCGGCGGCTTGCCGTTCGCGTTTTTCCTGTTGCTTGGCTTCGCTGGGGTCTTGCCCCGATACAAGCAAGCAGCGGGCGTTTTCAGCAGCTTGGTGGGCTTCCACTAGTGATATGGTCGGATATTTGCCGATTGAAAGCGTTTTCCGTTTGCCGTTATGCGAAAAATCACCCCCCATAACTTCCCGCCGCTCGTATTGATATACAGATACAAGCCCTTGCCGTCATTCAGCTTGAACGGTTTTTCGGCAGGCTTGGCGTTTTTGATTTATCGGTCGTTCAGCTTCATTTTTACGGTATTTTTTCGAGGTATTTTTCAGATACTGCAAAAGATACCGTAAATTTTAGGTTACTTCAATTAGGCTGAATTAGACGGAATTATACAATCAGAAAGAAGACAATAGGATAGCAATCAGTCTGAAAGCCTTGTATTTATTGAGATTGGTTGATGGCATTGGGCGGGATTAAACGAAAAAAAACGCCTGAAATTTTCAAGCGTTTTTGTATGTTGGTGCGGACGGAGTGCGATTAAACAGATAATAGGTTATGATGGATTAGTGTTAATTTGAATCTATTTAATATACAAAACAATATGATATAAATTGAAGATAGTTGATTATAATTGATTATGGTCTTTTATAACATATAATGGCTTGTCCCTAATTTGTCCCAAACCTATACCAATGGCAACAATCGAAAAACGGAACGGTAAATACCGCGTAAAGGTGCGCCTAAAAGGTGTTACCAAGTCTGAAACCTTTACGCTTAAATCCGATGCGGTCGCATGGGCGGCGAGGACTGAGTCGGCAATTTTAGACGGCATTCAGGGGAATGCACCTAAAAGCCTATACTTCGCCGACCTGATTGCCCGATACCGTGATGAAATCACTCCGACGAAGCGGGGAAGTAGGGCAGAGACGTACCGGCTGAATCGTGCGCTACGGTCTGAACTGGCTGATATTAAAGTCAGCGATTTGCGCCCTTATCATTTTGCCCAGTGGCGCGATAATCGAAAAAAAGAGGTGCAGGACGCAACAGTAAGACGCGAACTGGAAACCCTTTCTGCTGTATGCCAAATGGCGGTAAAGGAATGGGGAGTTTTGCCATCTAATCCACTGCTGCAAATCAGACGGCCAAGTAAGGGAAAGGCGCGGAACTACATACCGTCTGACGATATTGTTTTGGCGGTTGTGCGCGAACTTGGTGTCATCGATGATGTGCCGATAATTACGACAAAACAACGTGTAGGGCTGGTTGTCTTGTTTGCGATTGAGACGGCTATGCGGGCGGGGGAAATCTGTAATATGATGTGGCGTGATGTGCATTTGAGTAGGCGTGTGGTACATCTGCCGATGACTAAAAACGGAAGCAGTCGTGATGTGCCGTTGTCTAAAAAGGCTATGGCAATACTGGATAGACTGCCACGCTCTGAGAGTGGATCCGTGTTTGATGTAAGCTCTCACACGCTTGACGTGATGTTCAGACGTGCACGGGCGAAGGTTGATGGCGCAGAAAACTTCCATTTCCACGATACGCGACACAAGGCATTGACGCGCATGGCGGCGAAAGTCGAGCCTATGCAACTTGCGAAAATCAGCGGTCATAAGGATTTGAGGATTCTTCTAAACGTGTACTATAACCCTGATATTGGGGAACTTGCTGATTTGCTGGATTGAAAAAAAAACCGCCTGTTACGGCGGTTTCTCTATTTCTGACGGCGGCGGCGGATAAAGTCGTGTACTTCGGCTTTCGGCCATAACCGTTTGCGCGGCGAAATTACAAACGGCTTTGGGAAGTCTGCCTGTTTGCAAGTCTGATTAACGAATGTTGCGCGTTTGACATGTAGTAATTCCGCGCATTCTTGCGCTGTTAGATACATCTTTTGCCCTTTCTAATTTTCATTAGGCGGTATTTCCGCCGCCTGTCGGATTGGTAGTTATTCAGCCTCCGGCGCATCATTGCTCCGTACTTGGTTGGTAGATCCGATTTCTGCAAATTTATAAATAAGGTTTTGCACGGCTACCCAAGTTAATTGAGCAGGAGTGCCGCCATCTCGGATAAGTAGGTCTCCACGAGGAACATAACTAACCTTGCCTTCGGGTAAATCCTCAATTTCGATTATGATTTTTGCCATTGCATTACTCCTGATTTTCGGGCGGCGCGGGTAGATACATCCAATGGCTTACAGGGTAATCGTCTTTGCTTTCCCACGACTGGAAATTACCATTATTCGCCAACACAAATAATCCACTTATAAACTTTCCACCAACATCAAACCATCCACCCCATACAGTCGTTTTTAATGGTGGCAACTCTTCAGATGCTTTCTTCCATTCGTTCATCTTTGTTGTCCTTTCTGATATTCGTTTACTTGCACCGCCCCTTTCGGGATTCCTGATAGCTCGATAGCCATGACGACTGCGGCGATCAGGATTGCGGCAATTATGTCTTTCATGCCTTGCACACCCTTTCTCCAATCCACCGCATAACCGGCACCGCCATGCTGTTACCGATGGCTTTGTAGCGAAGGCTATCCGGGCATTCGGTGGCGGGTTTGCCGCGCCAAGGTATTTGCGTGTGGTTGTCGGGGAAGCCTTGCAGGCGTTCACATTCGACGGGGGCCAGGCGGCGCACCTGTAAGCCGTCTGAAACGGCGTGGCGGTCAGTGGCGGTCAGGGTGTAGCTTGTGCCGTCCTGTATCGCGCCCGTGCCGTTGCCACCGTTATGAAGCTGCCTGCCTATGGTGTTGCCGTGGATACAGACAACGTTGGTATTACCGTTGTGCTGGCAGTCCAATGTAAACGCCTTGTCGGAGGTGCAGGGGTCTTGCCGCCCGTGTACGACGATTAGGTCGGTGGCATCTTTGTGGTCGCGGGCTTTGACGGTGCTGGCGGTGTCGTCTTGGATGTAGTCGCCAAAGCCGCGCATCCTCACTGGCATCAGGCCGCCGCTGCCGCTTTGGTTTAAGGTTGGGTGGGGGTTGGTTGGATCGTCCCAGTGAGAGCCTGCAGGAGCAGCAGCGGCAGGGTTTTGCCCCGCCTCTGCGCCCGCTGCAGGATGCCCTGCTTCGCCCTGTTGCTCAAAAAGTATTTCTGTGGGGTCTTCGCTTCCAGCACTTGCGACAAGGAAGACGCGACGGCGGCGTTGGGCCACTCCGAAATATTGCGCGTCAAGGATGCGCCACGCGATGCGGCGTTTGTGTCCAAGCACATAACCTGCGTTCGTCCATTTTTGCCCTGCCGGTTCGAGCGGCATATCTTCTCCGGCCAATCCGCCCAAAAAGCATCCGAAGGCGTTGTCTTTAGTATTGAGTACGCCCGGCACGTTTTCCCAGACGAGGATGCAGGGCGGTTGTCCGTTTCGGGCGCGAATAAAGTCAATTGCATCTAATATCCTAATCAAGATTAAGGTCAAATTACCGCGCTCGTCGTCCAAACTGCCGCGCAATCCGGCAACGGAAAAAGCTTGGCAGGGCGTGCCGCCAACCAAAACATCTGGGGCTTCAACGCTGCCGTTGAGGATTTTTCCGACCAGCTGCGTCATATCGCCGTGATTGGGGACGTGCGGCCAATGATGGGATAGGACGGCGCAGGGGAACGGCTCGATTTCGGCGAACCATGCAGGCTGCCAACCCAATGGTTCCCACGCAACGGATACCGCTTCAATTCCGCTACAAACGCTGCCGTATGTTAGTTTTCTCATATAATTTCCGCTCTAATCAAATCCTTGCGGAATTGGTTGTAATTAATCAGGCTGATTCCCGTGTTTTCTTCAAAAGGAATCAGGATTTTTGCCATTGCGACACGCACAAAATCCGACAATCGGTCGAAGCTGCCAAGCGTCTTATAGTCGTCATGGCGAAGTTCGGGAATTGTGTTTGCCAGTTCGATTGTGTTGTTACACTCGGCGACTCGGTAGAAATGCCATGCCGCGTTTAATACCTCTTCGCGCAACACGTTTTCTTTTTCGCCGATGTCTTTTGCGATGGTGCGTATCGATTTGCCGCCGATGATGTCAAACAAGGCTTGGATGTAGCGTTTAGGACGTTCGTACAGGCTGGCGGTGTACAGTGCGATTTGCACGCTCGCGCAATATAAACCGACCTTGTCGATGGTCTTTTCAGGGACGACCTCGTCGTATGCTTCGCAATATTGAATCAGCTTCAACACCGGTTTCAGGACTTCGCGCCGTTGGTTTGGCGACAGGTCGTCTGAATCATTACCGCGCAGTCTCTCGATTGCCGCCTGTGCTTCATTGGTCGTCTTGCTTAACTCGCTGTCGGCGTAGATACAGGCGACAACACGCATTGCGCGGATAAGCTTTTCAAATACGGTTACGCTGATTCGGTCGTAGCCGTAAACCATCGCTTCATAGTGCATCAGGTTTTTGATGTTTTCGGTCAGTTGCGCGTCAAGGCTTTGCGGTTCGCCTTTGTGCATTGCCATCTTGTTCATCGCGTGAATTGTGGCGATGTTCGCCAGTTTGTTGCGGTCGGCGCGTTTGTTGCCGATATTTTCGCGGGCGTATTTTTTAACGGCTGATTCTTTCTTTGCCGCACGTTTTGCGGCCATCATTTGACTTACTGTTGTCATGGTTTCCTCGCTTTGCCGTCCTCTCAACGGCTCGGGCGTTTGGCTGCCTATGGTTTATGACCTGACGTTAATTCCATTGCATCATCTATCGCGTCGCGCAATAATGGCTTAGGCGCAGTTAATTCAATATCATCATTAACAACCAAAACCCACCCTTTACGCATTTCTCGCTTAACCATGCCATCAATATTAATTACTCTTTCGATATAATCTAAACGCACAGTGTCAGGGTGTGGGACGATTTCAAACTCGTCATCATCATAAAAATCAGATACCACGCTACCCTCAAAAACGACCCAAATGGATTGAAACTTCGTGTCAACTACAACGCCGACCGCGCCGTCTGATTTCCGCTTCACGCGGTCGCCGAATTTAAATTGTTGCGTCATTTTTTAATCCTTTCCGTGAAGGTATTCTTCAATGATTTTTGCGGCTTCGATTAACTTCTCTTCGCCAAGTTCTAATTCATAAATTAATGATTCAAAATCGCTAACTGCACTGCCTACCATACTTTGGATTAGTTTTATGTAAAGCGGATAGTCATCAGCTTCTTTTAATGCGTCATCACATAATTCATCAATATTTTTTAATGATTCTTTTATGTCTTTTAAATAACTCATTCTTTACTCCTTAACTCAAAAAGGGACGTCGTCGTCAATGTCTTCAACGGGCGCAGCGGGTGCTGCTTGACGGCGCGGCAGTGTTGGCGTTTCTGCTTGCGCTGATTGCGCCTGCTGCACATCGTTACCACCACCGCCCAGCATCTTCATTTCGTTGGCGATGATGTCGTATGCCGTGCGTTCGATGCCGTCTTTGCCTTGGTATTTACGGCTTTGGATTTTGCCTTCTAAATACACTTGGCTGCCTTTCTTCAGGTATTGCCCAGTCGCCCGATTAAAGTTACTTTATTCAGCATTTTTGCTTCCTTTTAAAACTGTTTTGACAGGCTTCCAAACGACCTTTCCGTCTATCTCCTGCGCCTGCCTGATTCCTACGATATGGATGTCAGGATTACCCGCTGATAGCCGGATAAACTCTTCTGCGGTGTCTATGGACGAATATTCAGGGCTGATTTGGTAGCGGCTGTTACTTAACCGCTTCCATTTGCGCCGGTCTTCGTACCACTTGCAATCCGTCTTGTCATATACAAGCCGCCGCCGTTTTTCTTCTTCGGGGCGGCATTTGCCAAACACTGCGAACATGACGGCTCCTTACAGGGCGTTGATTTCTGCCTTTTGTTCGTCGGTCAGCGCGTATGCTTCCAAAACCTCAGCGACCTCTTTCACGCCTGTTGATACCGCTTCAACCAATGCCGCGAACTGCTCTTCTGTCGGCGTGGGCTTGGTCGTTGTTTCCGTCGTTACTTCGGGTTTCTCTTCGATGGCGGCGGCCCCATCTACCATAGCATTAAGGTCTTGCGCGTCGGACTTTTTGACTTCTTGGATTGCGAACCAGTCAGATGGCTTGCTCATGCCGTCTTTTAGGCTGGTGTAGATTTTTCGCAATTCGACAATCTGCGCGGGGCGGATGGCTTCAAGGCGGCATTGATAACGGTCTTGGATGTTTTCGGCGGTAATGCCAAATTTCCCCATCGTAGCTGTCAGTTTGCGGATGGTTTCTTTAATCTCTTCAGGTGTTGCCCCTACGCTCGCCGCCTGCGTAACAGAACATTGCTTAACTGCCATCTCCACGATGTCGCCCGGAATGATGCTCAAGATACAGGCGCGTAAACGTCGGCTGCCCTGATTTGCTACCATCTCGTAGATGTCGCGCGGGTCTGTCAGCGTTTTCGCCCCACCTTTTGCCATGCGCTTATGTGCGACCTGAAAGACCTTTGCTTGTCGGACGTTGGTTTCTAAGTCCCATGCGTAGGCTTCGACTGTTGACACGCCGTTTTCCTGCGACAGTTCACGAATGCCAAAATCGAGGTTTCCCCAGTTTTGCGCCAAGACTTCAGCCAGTCGGATTGACGGGCCTTCGACGTTCTGTCCGCCGCGCGGATAGCTATAAACGGCGGAATCTGCCAGCGTCTGACGTGTGCAGGCGTTTAAGATTCGGTCTGCCGCCTGAATCTGATTGCGCGGGAACTGTTTAGCCATGAATACCATCGCTTGGATTTCACTGGCTTCGCGTTGCGCCTTGATTTCAGTCATTGTGTTTGGCAGTGCTTCAGAAACCGCCGTTTGTTGAAACGGGTTTTTTACCATTTGATTCATGATGTATCCTTAATCGTAGTATGCCCAAGCCGGTAAAGATAACGGCTCGATTTGTTCGCTATATGCCTGAAATGTATTTGTTTTAATACATTCAGAAAGCGTCATTAAATCCCTGCGGAACAGTTCATGTCCGCGCTCTTTTGCCTGCTCGTCCAGCGTGTAGCAGGCGACGGCAAACGGTGCTTTTTTCTCGACGGCGATGAAGATAAACCCTTTCGGATATTCCCCCGTCGCCTGATAGATGCCGTTACTGTAAAAAGCGTCCTGAACGTGATAGCGGTAATTTGCCACCGACCGCGCGAAACCTTGCGGGCTTGCGTCTTCCGTTGACTTCAGGTCAACGATGATTCCGTTGCTATTCCAAAAATCAGGACGACAACGGCAATCAATCCCTGTTTCATCGTCGCGCCAAAAGACCGACTGTTCAGGCTTGCCACTGCTTAACAATGCCGCCGCCTTTGGGTGTGCTTGGATGGCTGCTGCCATGCCCTTGATTTGCTCTACCCATTCGGCTTTCAGAATCGTCTTTCCACTTTCCGCAATCTCTGCCAACTGCGCTTTGCCGTCTTTGGTTCGCCCGTTGAAGTCATCGGGCAAGACTGCGTAAGATTCGGCAAACACTTCGGGCAGTAGGATGAAGTCATGGAACGCGCTCCCGAAAATCATCGCCTGTGTGCTTTCGGTTTCCGATTCCCGCGCGTGTTTGTAATGCGCGGGGCTTTTGGCAAGTTGGTCTAACTGTGTCTTGCTGACTGCTGCATGGCTGTGGTAATCGGCATTGCTCATGCCATCAATAATCGTCATCGTTACGCCCCTGCAAGCAACTTATCTGCATAAGCCCGCGCGTCAGATTCTTCTCTGAAAAACTGAACATTCTCCAACTGCGGCCGCTTTTTCTTGGCGGGTTTGTGTGTCGGATTGTTGTAGCCGTCGGGCATGGTTCCGACTTGATAGCCGCTTATAACTTTCCGCATGACTACGTTTGGACTGCGCGGCAAACCCATAAAACCTTTTACTTTTTCCGACAGGCTGCCAGCCAGTCCGTATGGTTGATGGTTCATTTCGGAATCCTTTATAAATAATCCGTATCAGGCTTTAACGGCATGATGTAAACTTGGCAATTCAGGAACTCAAACTTAAACGCCTTAAATTCTGTTTCATTTATTTTGTTTGAAAGGTAAACAGGGTAGAACATAGGAATCCGTAAACCTAAAGCCTTTTGAATCTTGCCCAGTTTCTTAATGTAACGAATATTAAGTTTCAGACTTTCGTTTTTAATATCAACCTGTTTTAAATCCTCATGGTTGATATTGGTAACATTTTTATCGCTTGGGAAACTTGTCTTAAAAAGCTTTTGATTGAAGCTAAGAATTGAAAATTCGCCATCTTCAAAAAAGATACTGACAAACGGAAAGTCTTTATCTGTTTTCTTTACTGCATATTTAATCCAGTCCGTCGGAATCATTATGCTTTGAGGGATTTTTTTAATAGCTTCGCAATCAATCACGCAATACATGTATCCGTCGGTCGATTTTATTTTGCCTGCGTCTTTATCAAGGTAAACGCCGTTAATCGGTCTTGGGTCGTCTGTTGCCGCTGCGTATGCCGCCGCTTTCAATAAATTTTTATCTATATCAAATACTTGCATTTTATTTAACCTCCGCGTCGCCGCGCACTTTTTCCAGTGGCGGTAAAGATTGATAAAGTTTTTCGATTTCGTCCGCCTGTTGGCGCGTTGCTTCTTCTGCTTCGCGCATGGCGGCTTGTCTGATGTCTTCGCGAACGCTCTCGTAAGGGTCTAAGGCGTCCACGTCGATAAATGCGGCGTCGGTTGTGTAGTCTGCATATGCCTGCGCTTTGGCGTATGCCTGCACGCAAAAAGCTACTGCCGCCGAAGCGATGATGATTGCTGTGTATTTCATGGTTGTTTCCTCGCTGATTCATGATGTTTGGGATTGCCCGCCGACCGCTGCTTATCTCAACACTCGGCGGGCTTGTCTGCTTCTTCGTCCAACCTGCGCCGCGGCTGCTTAAGGAGTCGCTGCTCGCGCATTGTCGTGGTTTAAAGCGGTGTAAAACATTCAATCAAAACCACCGCCGGCGTCCCCACTCACGACTTACGGTCTGCCTACTATTCCACTTCATGGGTATTCTTTTCAGGCGGCGATAATCCGCGCCTGCTCGATATATCTGTCTGCGTAAAAGTCGAGATTTTCGATTTGTGTGTAGTAATGGTCGTCTTCGATAGCGTCTTCCATTACTTCCATCATTTCTTCGCTGATCCACGCAGCTTCATCTCGGAGATTCATTCTGTATTCCCACTGGCGCGGGGTTTCGTCTTGGCATTGCTTGAGGGCTTCGCGGTACTCAAACGCTGTTTTCATGACGAGATATTCGATGTCGTCTTCCATCGTGGAAAACCGATCTTGCTTGGCTTCGCTTATCGCCTGCGCTCTCGCGTAGGCTGCGTCTTCGCCTGTCATGCCCCAGTCGGATGTAATCGGTTCGCACATCATTCGATGACCTCGCATTTGATTGGCGGCGACGATGTGATTTTCAGTTTCGTACCGTCGCTGAAGTAATAAAACATGGCTTTTTCTGTTGCCGCTCCCAACTTCCCACCGACAAATCCGATCGTTTCGATGGTGTCTCTGTAAAGCTGGGAAGCTGGGAAGCCTGCTTCGACCTTATCGTCAAATTCGCCCTTTAACCACTGGGCTTTGTTGTTGATGTGTTTGCTCATATCAAGCATTTTGCGTTTCCTCGCGTCGTTGTCTTAATCAAGGGGTCGGTTTGCCCAAGCCCTTGATTAAGCCGCCTGTCTTTCAAAGCGGCTGCTTGGCTTTCCAATTTGTTAAAGAACATTGCAGCGGTATTGTTACCTGACCTTTTTCGTCAGTCCGTTTGCTGCTTCGATGTGTGAATATTACTAGCGGTTTTTGATAATGTAAATACCTGCGGTAATATTTTTATTTAAAAAAATATAACACTATGATTTTATGTAGATAAATTTTATAAAAAAAACCGCCCATCTAGGGCGGTAAAACCCCGTTGGCGAAACGGGGTTAATTGGAAATTGGAATTTTAAAAACTGAAACTGTGTAAAATTGGGTGCAATCCTTTCACCAATTCAACAGTAGCGAGAAGTAGAGAAAGTAGAATGAATATAGAAACCAGAAATCGGATTGAGCCGTAAATGACGCCTAACCACTCATAAATATGGCTTGTTGAAATCTCTCCTGCTTCTTTGTGGTCTGATATAAGCTTCTGATAATCAAACTTATCCTCCATATATCTATATCCTGTTTTAAACATACCTATCGGAATAGCATAAATAGCAGCAAGAGGAAATAACCATCCGAACATAAGTATTGGAATAATGATAATTAGAATAATAAAGCCTCCTAAAGAATCAATAATTCCTCCGTTTTCGATATAGTACCTGACCGCCATAAATGCAGAGAAACCGAAATTTAGTATGCACAAGAAAGCGATCATCCCTTTCATGGAGTTAGAGCTTAAATCCTTTATTATTTCGCAAGCATAATCATTCCAAAAATGCACCAACACATCAATGGTGTTTTGCGGCTCTGAGGGCTTCCTTTGTCCTTTCCTATAATCTCGAAAAGTTATTTGTTGCTTATTCATTACTCCCCCATCTTCTGTATTATTGGTTTGTAATCAGGGTCGAGCCTACTTAGTAAAATATCGGTAGGTATCAACCTGCGTTTCACTTCCACGACTACGCCGGAAATAAACGCACCATCAGGCAGCGGGACGCCCGCGCCGCCATCGTAGATAATGGTATGCGTCCCATCAATCGCAATGGACAGTCTCCCCACCATGCCGCGTAGGTAGCCTGTATTGTTGATACAAATCAGCACCAAGTCTTTATCTCTTGGCGGGATATTCGGCTCCACTATCAGTATGTCGCCGCGTTTTATCCCTGCAAACTCCACGTCATCAGCCATGCGGACGCCGACGGTATGCCCCGAGTGTGGGATAAATGTTGCCGCCCTATCCCCATCGCCCTGTATCTGCGTCCTGTCCTTATCAGGGTTGGCGAGATGGCGAACGGCTATATCAATATCCAAGAGCGGCATTGATTTTAAAAAGTGTTTGTCTGCGTCACCAAGCTCTTCTTTTGTTGGCTTGCTTACAGAATTTTGATTTAGGGTGTAGCTGGTATTGTTGTGTACGCCTCCAATATTATTGTGAAGTGCGCCATTTATAACACCACCCGATATTATTAGTGAGTTTGACATCTCGTTAATTTCTTTTTCCAGTCTCCAGCTAAAGCTGCCGACAGGAACGCCTAATACTTTTGCAAATTCACTTGCAATAGACGCATTTAATGCGTTAGTCCCGTTTAAGTAGTGGTTTATCGCCGCTTGTGTAACCCCTATCAAGCCAGCAATTTTTGCTTGTGATAAACCCAGCTCCTTTTTTCTATCATTGAAAAGTTGCTTTAGAAGCTTGCACTCTTCTTTCTCAATATCTGAAATTTCGCGCTTTTTCATAAAAAACCTCTTTTAAATAATATTACTGGAAGTTTTATATAAAACATAATTACCGCCCGTATTGCATTTAAAATTACGGGCGGTTATAATTTTGGTATAGGAGGTATTTATGACGAAAACCACATTGCTGGAATATGTAAGTAAAAATGGGCAAGCAAAAACAGCGGCGTTGCTTGGCGTTACGCAGTCCGCAATATGTAAAGCTCTGAAATATAAACGAGAAATTTATATTGAGGAGAAAGATGGGAAAGTAACTTCTTATGAGATCAAAAAGTTCCCTTCAGATTGAATATCCATTTACTTGTTTAGCCATCTTTCAGATGTTGATTGAATATAAACGAATTGAAGCGGAAGTTATCCGCAATTTATCAGAAAGGAAAGAAAATGAAGCAGTACATTGGAACAAAAGAAGTGCAGGCAACGCCGATGAATCGCGGCGATTACAACGCATTGCGCGGCTGGCAGGTGCCGGAAAACGAAAATCCCGCCGACGACGGTTACTTGGTCGTTTATCCGAACGGCGAGCCGAACGTCAAGGAATTTAACGGCTACGTCTCATGGTCGCCAAAGAAACAGTTTGAAGAAGCCTATCGGGTTTCCGAAACGTTCAAAGACCGGCTGACAATCGAGTATGCGCAACTTGAAGAACGCCATCGCAAGCTGCGTGCATTTATGGAAACTACGGCTTTCCGCGATTTGCCGGAAGAAAGCCGCACATTGCTTGCCGAGCAAGAAGTGGCAATGGGTAATTACTCTGCCATTTTGAATACGCGCATCATCATGTTAATGGATGATGTATCACAAGGCTAAAAAAGAAAAGCCCGCACGAGGCGGGCGATTCCCCTGAATTGCGAGGAAACGATTCAGGTAACAGGAAAGGCGATTATGAACCAAAAACAAACGCAATGCAAGAAGATTGTCGATTACATCCGCGCAAACGGACACATCACGTCTTTGGAAGTGGCAAAACATTTGAATATCACGCAGTTATGCTCTCGGATTATCGACTTGGAAAGCAGGGGCTTTGTTTTCAACAAGCCTAAATTCAAGGTCGGCAACTGTAAAAATCCGGTTGCCCATTACTCGATAGCAAGGTCAGGAATCGAACCATGAATGAATTTATCCCAAACAGTTTTCAGATCGCAAATGCGGTTATCGATGAATACCTGTCGCAAATGAGCGGGAACGCCCTTAAATGCTACATCTTGATTGTTCGGAAAACAAGAGGCTGGCAGAAAACGCATGACAGCCTATCAATTTCGCAGATTCAAAAATACACGGGTATCAAGAAAGAAGAAACGGTTCAGAAAGCCATTAACGAGTTGGTCGATTTGGGACTGATTGGCAAGCAAAGCAGAATCGGTTTACCGAACGAATATTTTTTAATTTCAGACCCCAAAAAAGGGGTAACACCACCCCCGAAAAATGGGGTACCCCCTGAAAACGGGGCACCCCCAAAAAAAGGGGTAACACCACCCCCGAAAATGGGGGGTGGACCACCCCCAAAAAAGGGGGGTCACATAAATACAAAAAACAAAATACAAATATCTACTAACGTAGATATTAATACAGCGCGCGAGGAAACGGCGAAAAAACCGACCAAACACGAAGCTGATTTATCACTGTTGGCAGAACATGGAATTGCCGGGCAAATCGCTGAAGACTTTTTGACAATCCGCAAAGCAAAACGCCAGCCGCTGACGGAAACGGCAATGCGCCTGATTGCATCGGACGCGGAGAAATGCGGGATGACGGCGGCGCAAGCAGTGGAATACGCCATCGGCAACGGCTGGGGTAGTTTCAGGGCTGAATGGCTGAAAAACAAAACTTTCGGCAGGTCTGGAAACTGTGGTGGTCTGACACACAATCAAACCGCCGATGTGATGGACGGCAAAAACTACGGCGACGCGCCAACGACTGATTTTTAGGGGTTTGGGAATGGCTTTGAAAAGCGCATCTGATTTTTTGAAAAGCTACGGCGGTGCAAAAACCGAGCAACGGGAATGCGCGGAACATGGCGAATACACGTCAAAAAGCATTTTTCGCGGCGTGTGGACTGGCTGCCCTGTCTGCCAAAAGCTGAAAGCGGCGGATGAGATGGCGGCATATGCGGAAACGCTGCGCCGCGAAGCAAAACGCGACGAACTGTCAAAACGCATCGGGCGATCAGGCATTGCAGAACGGTTTAAAAATTGCCGAATTGAAAATTATGCCGTCGATGATTCGGTACCGGGAATGGCAAGGGCAAAAGCCGCCGCCGCCGACTATGCGGAAAACTTCGAGGACGTTTTGCAGACCGGGCGGAACCTGATTTTTTCGGGTAAGCGCGGTACGGGTAAAAACCATCTCGCCTGCGGCATTGCTCACAAAATCATCGGCGACGGGAAAAGCGCGATTGTGATCACGGTAGGCGATATGTTGCAGACGGTCAAAGACAGCTTTAACGGCGGCAGCGAGAAAGAGGCGGTCGGCGTGTTTGTGAAACCCGATTTACTGGTGTTGGATGAATTTGGCGCGGGCAACCTGTCTGAGACGGATGGTCGGATTTTGTTTTCGGTCATCAACGGGCGATATGAGCGGCTTATGCCGACGCTGGTGTTAACCAATCTGTCCCCCGAAGAGTTTAGGCAAAACGTTGACGCGCGTATCAGAGACAGGCTGCGTGATGGCGGTGGGAAATTAATACCGTTTGACTGGGGAAGTTATCGTGCGTGAAACCTGTTACCACTGCGTCCATGCGTACTTTAAAGCTGAGTCAGAAAGCACCATGCGCGGCTTTGCGAAGTGCGGTAAGGCGCGAAATGCCGAAGAAAGGGCGACGTATTACCACGGCGGGCATAGCTGCCATCTGAAAGATTTTTGGTCGGGTGGTAGCGGATTTGAAGCCGCACCGGCGGCAACGATGGCAAAGCGTAGAAGTGAATTTGAAAAATGGCGAACGAAAGGAAAGTGAAAAATGAAAGATTTTTTGAAGTTAAATTTTAACAGCATGATTAAAGGGTTTGCGTGGTCGGGTGTGGTTTTGTCGGTTGCGCTGATTTTGCTCCGTGAAATGGGGATTTTGAGTATATCGATTGATGATACGTTTATCCCATTGAAATTTGTTTTGTCTGTGTTTGGTGGGATTGTCTATGCGTTGGTGATTATCAGCAATGGTGTCTTTACCGTGGAAATGAAGGATTAAAAATGAATTGGATTGAGTGTTTAGGTCTTGCAATGGCTTTTGGTGCGGTGCTTGGTGTTGCTATTCACGCCGCCGCCCGCGCGCCGCTTGATGAATTTGGTCGGAGAATTGAGCATGACGACTAAAAAATCAAAGGGCGCGATGTATGCGTTAGGTCGTCTGAAAACTGGCGAAATGAACAAGACAGAATCGGCATACGCTGAATATCTTGAACAACAGAAGCGGCAAGGATTAATACTTTGGTATCGGTTTGAGGGTGTGAAACTACGACTTGCGGATAAAACTTTTTACACCCCTGATTTTGCCGTCATGACTGCAAACGGCACGATGGAAATGCACGAGGTAAAGGGTTTTTGGCAGGATGATGCCCGCGTAAAAATTAAGGTTGCCGCCGAATCTTATCCATTCCGCTTTGTCGCGGTTAAGGCAAAGCCTAAAAAGGATGGTGGCGGTTGGTCGTTTGAGGTCTTTTAGGGGGGCATAGTGAGTGCAATACGCAAAGCCGCTAAAGGCGAGCAATGCACACTCAATATCGCTGGTGTGTGTAATTACAACCCTGAAACCGTCGTCTTTTGCCATTTTCCAAGCGAGACGCACGGCATGGGTTTGAAAAGCGATGATTTGAGCGGCGGCTTTGGGTGTAGCGCCTGCCACGACGTGATAGATGGTCGGTCGCATATCCAGTTGAACCGCGAAGACAAAGAGTTTTATATGCGGCGGTCGCAATTTCGCACGATGTGCCGGCTTGTGGATTTGGAAATTATCAGTGTGAAAGGTCGTCTGAAATGAACGAAGCGAAATTCACGCTGACACCGAAAAACAAAACGGAAGTCATGCGGTCGATTTGGGACAACCTGAATGGGTGGTTTGAGAATGGAAATTTAGACATCACGATCCGCCCGCACAAATCTAAACGGAGCGTCGAGCAAAACCGCCGTCTGTGGAAAATTTACGGGGAGTTGGCGGATAAGGCATGGGTAAACGGCAGGCGGTACAGCGCGGAAACGTGGCACGAGTATTGCAAAGGCGTGTTACTTGGCTTTGATATTAAAGCCATGCCCGACGGAACGGAGGTCAAGACGCCGATAAGCACGACGACGCTAAACACGGCAGAGATGACGGACTATCAAAACCGCTTGCAGGCGTGGGCGGCCGGGGAATTTGGCATAATTTGGGAGTTTTGAATGCTGGTACAGTGCAATGAGGATAACGGCAAGCGGTGCGGGGAATCACATGGGCGGTCTAAGCTGACGGATAAAGAGGTTGAGATAATCAGGCGGCTTAACGAACAGGGCGTCAATTATCATATTTTGGCGCGGAGTTTTGGCTGTTCGCCCGAAACCATCGGGCGCATCTGCCGCTGTGAAATTCGCAATGTAATCAAAGTAAAGTGGAAAAAATTAAATGCTGACTGAACAACAAAAACGATTCGTCGAAGAATATTTGATTGATATGAACGGGGCGCGGGCGGCACGGGCGGCGGGTTATTCGGAATCGGCGGCGCGTGTAACCGCATCACGCCTGCTTAAAGAACCGGAGGTTGCCCAAGCTGTCCGAGAAGCGCGTGAAAAACTCTCGGAGCGTACGGAAATTACACAAGACTGGGTATTGCAACGCTGGGCGGCGATTGCCGATGTGGATAAGCGCGCGTTTTTTGATGATGCCGGCCGCCTGCGTCCCGTGAGTGAGTGGACGCGCGAAATGGTGTTGGCGGTCGATGGGCTTGATGTAACGGAGACGGAGGGGGAAATCGCAGCGAAGGTGTCAAAACTGAAGCTGTCGAGCAGCAAAACCGCGTTGGATAGCATCGCCCGGCATTTGGGTATGTTTAAGGATAAAGTCGAGCTGTCGGTTGATGAGACGTTGGCGGAACGTATTGCACGGGCAAAGGCGCGTTTGAAATGATAGACCTTAACAGCCAAATTATCGAAGCCGCCGTCGCGTATCAGCATGACCCTTTGTCTTGGGCGATGTTTGCCTATGATTGGGACAACGGCGAGCTTGCGGGGTATAAATCGCCGCGCGCGTGGCAGGCAAAAATCATGGAGGATGTGAGAAACCATCTCTCCAATCCTGAAACGCGCCATATGCCGTTGATGATTGCGGTTGCGAGCGGCCACGGTATCGGCAAATCCGCAGAAATTGGGATGCTGATTAATTGGGCATTATCAACGTGCGAAGACAGCAAGGTCGTCATTACGAGTAACACAGAAACGCAGTTGCGCACCAAAACCGCGCCTGAAGTGGGTAAGTGGCAGCGGTTGAGTATCACGGCGGACTGGTTTAACGACGCGGTTATGAGTATCACGGCAAAAGACCGTCTGAACACCAAGACTTGGCGTGCTGACTTCGTGCCATGGTCCGAGCATAATACGGAGGCATTCGCAGGCCTGCACAATAAGGGCAAGCGCATTATGCTGGTGTTTGACGAGGCGTCGGCGATTGCGGATAAGGTTTGGGAGGTTGCCGAAGGTGCGCTGACCGACGAAGACACGGAAATTATTTGGCTTGCCTTTGGGAACCCGACACGAAATATCGGGCGATTCCGTGAATGCTTCCGCCGGTATAAGCATCGGTGGATAACCTATCAAATCGACAGCCGCACGGTGGAGGGGACGAACAAGGCGCAGATGCAAAAATGGGCGGAAGACTACGGCGAAGAGTCGGACTTTTTCAAAATCCGCGTGCGCGGTATGTTTCCGTCAATGTCTGCCCGTCAGTTTATCTCGGAAGCGGATGTGTCGGCAGGGTATGGCAAGCATATCCCCAAATCACAATATGAGTTTGCCCCGAAAATCATCACGGTTGACCCGGCGTGGGAGGGCGACGACGAATTTGTGATCGCGATGCGGCAAGGTTTGGTGTTTAAAATCCTTGAGACGTTCCCGAAAAACGATAACGACTTGGTCGCGGCGCAAAAAATCGCACGGCACGAAGACGAGCATAAGGCGGACGCGGTATTTATCGACGCGGGCTTTGGTACCGGCATCAAATCAGCCGGGCAGGGATTGGGGCGCGAGTGGAAATTGGTGTGGTTTGCGGGTAAATCGAATGACCCCGGTTGCTTCAATAAACGCGCCGAAATGTGGAAAGCGGCGCGTGATTGGCTCAAAAATGGCGGGGTTATACCCGACGATCCGATGTTGCGTGATGAGTTGCAATCCCCTGAGATTGTTCCGCGCGTTGACGGGAAAATACAGATTGAGTCCAAAAAAGAAATGAAGTCGCGCGGTGTGCCAAGCCCTAACCGCGCTGATGCGTTGGTTATCTCTTTTGCGTATCCTGTCGTCAAAAAAGAAATGGCGTATCGTGGAGATGCATCCAAGATGCGCCATGATTATAGTCCGATATAAAATAAAGGCCGCCTGAAATTCAGACGGCCTGTTCTCATTTCAACTGTTAAGATGCTCCAATAGCGTCAGCCATTTAGAATGCGGCATATCACGATGACTCTTTTGTCTAACGTCAGTCTCCCACCGCTGGAGTGCTGATATATTTACCTTTAACAGGTCGGCGGTAGTCTGTTGTGTCAGTCCGTATTGTTGGCGTAATGCCTTGAGGTTCGCAGGCGTATAGCCTAATTCGGCGTTATCAATCATCTATAAGCTCCCGTGTGGGTGTTATTAGCTCATCAATTACCCGATGCAATGCCTCAAATTTGGGTTGTTGCAGGGCGCGCAAATCAGCAAATAGGTCGATAAGGTCGTCATCGTGTCCTTTGCTGATTGCCTGTTTGATTTGAGAGAGTAGGCTTAAATAATCCTTCTCCCATTTACTCGCCCACTCGTGCGCCATTTCTCGGCGCGACTCTCGTTTTTGGCTTTTTTTGAGCCGCTCTGTGATGCTCGTCCTACCTTTTGCCATGATTCCTCCAGTAAAACAAAAGCCGCTTGATAAATCAGGCGGCTTTTGTCTTGATGATTTGGTTTTAACACGCAACCGCCGAAGCGGTTGATTTATTGCTCAAAACAAACAAAAAACAATCAAGGTTTCAACACACAGCCGCTCCGTGCGGCTGAAATAACAGGGCAGACTGTACGCCTTTTAGGCTGCCCTGTCAATCTATACTACTTACGTATGATGCACTCAACGGCATAATTAACTTGGTCGGGTCGTATATAATAGCCGCCGATATGCTCGCCGTCCGCATCAAAAAATGTGAGTACCACCTCATCTCGACCGCAAAGCTCGTTTGTACCGATTTGGTGGCTGGCGGCGTATTTGGATAGGTATTTCTGATAGGCATCAGGCATCCGGCAGCGGTCAGGTATGGCGCAATGTTTACCCCATCCGGTAACGCTGTCATGTTCGGCTTTGTATTTTTTGGCGATTTCAATCATTTTTGCTCTCCCTGCCGCCCGAAGGCGGGTTATGATTAAGTTAGATATTTTTTGATGCAGCAATCAGGCCTTTGATTTTATTGATTGGTTTTGCTTGTACAGTAGCCATCATAATTTGATTTAAAACTAAGTCCCGTTGGTTAATCCACCATGCAGCATCATCAATATTATTAATGCTTTTAATTTTGTTTAAAGCATCTTTAAAAACAAGGTTATTGGGGCTGCCATCAGTCGTGCCATTTACAGCTTTTTCGAGGTATTGGCAGGCTAAATAGATGTGACTGCTGTTGTCTTTTTTGATTTGCTCTGCCCATTTGATTTGTTTATCTGTACCGTTCATTTTTTGCTCCTATCCGCCCGATGGCGGTCAGTGGTTAATCATGTTTTCGGCGGTATGTGTTGTCTGCCGATGTGTGTATATTACCGCCATATTGTCGGTAATGCAAGAGGTTTTTTGATTATTTTTATATGTTATTGATTTTATTGGAAATTAATTTAAAAGAAAATCCCGATGTTAACGATTAATAACATCGGGATTATTTTACTGTACTGCCTCTGACAATGCCTTGTGCCGCGCCTTGCAATCATTGTACAGGTGGACTACCTGTAACGACCAGGGCAATATCTCTGAGCCTGTATTGCCTGATAGTTTTGGCAGTTTGGGGCATGGCTGCACCAAGTCGGCAGGCGGTTTAATTGCTGTCGGCAATAGCGGCGTTGATGACTGACAGGCCGTCAGAATCGATACACACGTTGCGATAAACAGGGCGTTCAACGATTTTTTGCACTTCAACATATCTAATCCTTTCTTTTTCTTCGCGTTCTGCTTTTTGGTCTTGGTACTGCTCGGATTGCGCCCGTTGCTCTTGGGCTTTCTTTATGGCTTCTTCTTTTAGGCGGTTTGATATTTCCAAAGCCATATCGTCGCGCCCTTTTTGGTAGGCTTTTTTAACGCTTCCGTCCCACCAAAAAACAAGACCGATGATGGCGATAATTACAGCGAGATACCGCCAGTATTTTTTAAGTAATATCAGTATCATAACGTTTTAACATCTCCGTATAGTTGGATAGTTCTTGTTCGGCCAACTCAAAAGCCGTCAGGTCTGCTTTTTCGCTCGCCTCTCGGCTTTTGGCTTGCCACTCTTTAATCATGCGCTCGCAAAACTCTTTAGGTGTCATTGCGCCGCCATGCAGTTGTTGTAACGTTTTTCGGTGCGCGTCCATACACCTTTGCAGCCGCGTGGACCCCAGTTGCTCGGACGGCTACAATCGCGCCCAGCGGCGAATCGGTAACGCAACAGGGCGCGGCAGGCTGCTACATGGTTGCCTTTGAGTAACTCGCGGCGCATGGATGACGTGTAAAACTTTTGCGCGCCGAAGTTGTAGAAGAAGTCGATATAAACATCATATTCGCCTTGAGATAACTCAACGCCCGGTAACATGGCTTTCATTTTCGCTTCATCTTTGTTGACGTGGGCGCGCAGCATTTTATCGGCTCGCTCACGGCTGACAGGCGGGTCGGAGATTTTGACCTTGCTGCCGTCCTCGTAAACGGTGCTGCCATGACCGACCGTCGCCACCTTGCCGATGTCGTGGTAGGGTTTGGCGCGGTATCCCTCCTCCGCCTTGATGCCAAAGATGGCGATGACCGACGCGCTGAGAATCGCAATCGGGTACTTTGGGTTAATCTTCATAGCATTTTCCTTTTTTAATCTGTTGTTTTCGCATTTCGTGTATTTCTTCGGCGCGTTTGTTTTCTTTGAATTTGAAATAGAGGTTGACGAAAAAACCACCGATAGCGACTGTGAGACCGATGATTGCTACCCAATCGACCCCATTAAATGCACCCATAATCCCAACGCCGGCACCGCCGTATGTTGCATTACTCGCCCAGTTTGAAGCCCCTGACGCGGCTTGTACTGATGTATCTAATTTGTTCATATTCACTCTTTCTTATGCCGCCTGACGCTATATCAGGCGGCTTGCTCCTGTTTATCGCAACACTTCGGGTTTGACTTTTTTGACAACCTCGAGGCTTGCCGATTGCAACTCGTCAGGGCTGAGGCTGCGGTCGAAGAACATCAGGTCTTTGCCAATGTCGGCGGAGACCATGCCGTTGCCGTTTGCCGCTGCGCCGAACGTCAAGAAGTCTGCGCCCGGGCTGACGTTTTTACCCAAAACATACCATTTTCCGACGGTAAGCTCTTCGTTTCGGTACTCTTTGCCGTCAACGGTTGCACCTACAGGACGAGTCATGCGGAATTTATCGGGAGTGCTGCCCTCAACAAAGGCAAATGCACCGGCGATAATCTCAATTTTGCCGCCGTCGCCCGCTTTACCCGCGCCTGATGCAATCGCGCCTGATTTTTTGCGACCGCTCAAGTCGAGGACTTTGATTGGCAAGACAACCGTGCTGATTTTGGTCGTCAGCGGCATGGTGGCTTTGGGGTATGCACCTGCGCTTGCGCCATCGGATTTCAGCCGTGCGCGCAAAATACCCGCATCTTTGTCAATCAAACCGGGATAGCCTTCCGGTGTCGCGCCTGTATCGCTCTCCGCTTTAGTGATGACAAAGCGTCCGTCCGCGCTTGATACGGTGTCGGTCGTTGCACCGTCCCAGTTGAGGGCGAATGTCGGAGCAGGGGCGGCTACTTTTGCGACAGGCTTGGCGGCGGCGTATTTTTCTTCCCATGTTTGCGGTGCCGGGCGCGTTGTCGGTACGGTTGGGGTCGCTGCCGATTCGCTGTTGGTTGTCGCACCTGATAAGGTGATGTCTTCGGTACCCGCTTTATTGTTGTACACGTTGACGCTGGCGGCAGGTACGTTGGACAGCGTGATAAATTTGCCGCTCAAATTTGCCGCCGTCAGACCTTGCCAAGTATTGTTCATGACCTCGTACTTGGTTTTTTCGTTCGTGCGGCTTGCTGCCAGTGTGATTTGCGCACGTTGTGCGGCGGCAATCTTGATGGTGTTGCCGTTAAATTTGACCTGTGGACGTGTGTCGGTACGCATATAGAGGATGTCGTTGTCCGCGCGGTCTGCGGTCGTGCCGAGATTCAGGGTATTGCCGCTGATTTCAAATGCGCCGTCAATAACGCCGTTCGCGTCTGTTTCTTGGATGTATAACGGGGTGTCAACAATCTTTTCAAAATTGAAAGTATTGTTTTTAAATGTGAAATTGCCCATGCCGTTATAGCCGACACCTGCGCCGAAGAACAGGTTATGCACGCTCTTACCGTTGACGGTATTGCCCTCAATGGCAACGTTAAGGCGCACATGCTCGGCGTTTTCGTTGTTCCGCAACTCAATGACGCGGTGTACGCCTCGACCGTCCCACTCAATGCCATTGATTTTGTTGTTTTTGACTTCGATATTTACCGTGTCAGGCTGTTTTTTCCACGCCTGATTCGGCTGGGATTTGTTTTCGATTCGAATACCTGTGTAGCGGTAGTAGTCGGAATTTCGGTTTTGCTCGTATGCCGGTTGTTCGTCATCGACGGCAAGGCGGAAATTCGGGTCTTGGATGATGGTATTACCATTGACTTTAACCAATCGCATTGCATAGCCACGGCTTTCAATCGCTATGCCAAAGAAGCGGTTGCCCTCGATGTGGTTGTTTTCGACGATGAAGTCATAGGCGTCGTGCGAGTCAATACCTTTGCGGTAGTTATATAAGGCACGGTTGTTGCGAATAATCATATTCACGTTGACGGAGCCTGCGCCTGCGGCAAAGCCGTAGCCTGTGCCGCCGTCTTTCTCGTGGCCGTTGCGTTCGAGCGTATTGCCTTCGATGAGACAGTTGATTTGGTTGGCGGCCATAATGCCTGCTACGCGGTTGTGGTGGCAGTAACAGTTGATGACGCGGTTGTTCATGGAGTGGTGCGTCAGGTTATCCACGCTCAATTCGCCGCGATGAACCTTGTCGTTATCGCTAAAGGCGACCTCATTACTTGTCAAGAAAATACCCACGCGGTTTGCGCCTGTGGACTCGACGTTCTCGACAAGGCAGTTGCTGGAGTTGTTGATGTGGATGTTGTTGATCGTGCCGAAATACGATTCGCCCGCGCGGTAAAATTCGCCGGTATATTCGATTTTGAAGTCTTTCAAAACCTTGTCTTTTACGCCGTTCAGCAAGATACCGCCAAACCAACGCGCATCGGTTTTGTTGGTGTTTGGATCCCAGTCAATTTCTTGCGCCCAGCCATATTTCAGGATGGTTTTATCGCGGCCTGCGCCTTTAATGCCTTTGACGTTGGCGTAGTTGCTTTTCGTGATTTTGATTTGGAACGGCAATTCGTAAACGCCTTCTTCCAATTCCACCATCGTGCCGTTTTTCTGGGCTTCTTCCAGCTTCATCATCAACTGGACGGTATTGCGGAATTTGCCTGTGAGACCGATTGCTGCATTGTCGAAATTGCCGCCCGTCATTTTCAGCTTTTCTTGAATGGCTTTGATTTGTTCGGACAAGATTGCCATGCCCTTTTCGTAGTTGGTATTACCGACCAGATTCATGCTCATAGTTGTTTAACTCCTAGATATTTTCTAAGTTCGTTTAAAAAATTATCACTTACACCGTCTTGCTTGCTGTCTTGGTGTGTGTATGGTTTGCCAAAGTAATTGCTTAACTGTGCCAAAAAGTTCTCGCTGACGCCGCTTTCGTCGGGCAGCTTCGAGTAGGCGGAATAGCCAAAATAAAGCTGCATATCACGCAAAAACCGCTCACTTACGCCGCTTTCGTCGGGGATGTTTGAATATCCGCCTTCTTGCGTTATTGCGCCAAGCTGGGCATATAGGTCGGCGATTGACAGGCTTGTCCGTCCCGATTCGTTGAAAACGTATTCTTCAATCTGCCGCGCTTTTTCCCGCACTTCCGCCGACCGTTCGCTAAAGGCGGCATTCAGGTTGTCAACGGATAAACGGAAGCGGTCGGACTGGTCGGCAAACTCTTTCTTGCTTTCGCCCAGTGTTTTGTTGAACTCTGTAACCGTGCCGTTAAATGCGCCGACCTGCTTTTCATAACCGAGAACGTCTTGCTGGAATTTCTCCACCTGCTGCGGGTAGTCGTTGTTGACTATCCGCGTGCCGTCCTCGCTCCATGAAAGCCCTGATTTCGGCTCGGGATTTGGGATGGCTAGGTTGATTTTTTTGTCCGATGTAATGGGTTGGTGCAATGTTCGACGCAATCGGTCTAATAGTTGCAGTGTCAAGATAAGTTGTCGGTCAAGACTGCTGTTTAATACCTGCGGATAAAAACCGCCCTGATTTGTAAACGTGGTAGGTTGCGTATAACTCCACCCGCTCACAATAATCATTCTTCGACCTTCGGGAAGCGGGTTTACCAGCGTGATAGACCCGCCCGGGTTGGTGTCTTGATTGGCGTTTCGAGATACGGTGTACTCTTCGCCAAATGCAAGCTTTACCTCGTCCGTTCCTGCTTTGTTTGACGTATAGACGGCAACGTCGGCAGGGTTGAAAATCTTGAAGCTAAAGGGGTATGTTCGCTCTCCACCGTCGCCGATGAAAAAGCCCGTCTTGACGCTTTCATAATGGATTGCCATAAAAAAAGCCTCTTTTGGAAATACCTAATGATATTTCTCAAAGAGGCTGTTATATGCATACCCGATTAGTTGCCTTGATACCCGAACAGTAACGCGGCGGGATTGTCGGTCTCGTCATCTTGCAAGGCTTGTGCGCCCTTGATGGTTCGGTTGATTTGCGCTGACGGTAAGCCGAAAGCGTCGCCCAACAGATTGACGCTCGCTCTGACAAACGCGCTGTCAAATTCGCCCTGTACCGCCTGTTGTGCGAGTTTGAATGTATCGTCAATCGGTCGCAAACCTGATGGGCCTGTGTATCCGTAGAACCTGTCGCCGGTTGCGATATTGGCAAGCTGGGTCATTTCTCGCCCGCCTACAAACAAACCGAGCAGGAAACTGATTTGCTCTTTTGCCAGTTTCTTCGCTAAATCGTCATCATCGTCGCCCGGTATCAGCGCGGATTTCATCAGGGCGGTAAGCGCGGTCGGAACGACGTAGATCATCATCAAATCCGCCGCCAGCTTGGCTTTGCTTTTTTGCGTTTTCGCTTCGACGAATCCTTGATTTAAGGCGGTGTTCATGTAGGCGTAAAACACGGTAAACAGTTTCTGCGTGTTGCTTCCGCGTTCAAATTCCGAAAGGTCTTTGATTTGCCCGCCGCCTTGCGTGTCTAGGACGGTTTGGTCGGCAAGCTTGATGGCGGTGTCCAGGTCTTTGCCGCTATCCATCGCCTTTGCAAGCGCACCATGCCAAATGGCGGTATCGACGACCTGCTGCATTTTCATCATCAGCCAGTATGAATACTTATTCAGGAATTTACGGATTTTGCCCGCGCCGTTGATGGTCGCCGCCACTTCTCGGATTTCGCGCAATCGGGTGTTGCCGCGATTACGCATAAATTCCGACTGCTCCATCGCCGCTTTGGTTGCTTTGATGGGGTGGGTCGTGTATTGCGACAAACCTGCCCATGCATATTTCCCACCAAGACGGGCAACGGCAGGGATAAAGCCCGTAATCTGGACGGCTGCCGATACGACGTTGAAGCCAAGTCCGGTCATGCTGACGTTTTGGCGCAGCAATCCTGAAAACTTATCGAAACCTTTTACCGGGGCAGTGTTTCCGCGAGCAATGTCTTCAAGAGCTTTGTTCAGTTGCTGCTTCGCCTGTGCGCCCAGCGTTTCGCGGATTGCCTTGTCAATACTGCTTGATTTCAACAGGCGTGCCGCGTCGATGACGGCTTCGCGGTGCGTAAGGTCATGGATGATTTCGTTCAGCCCGTTGTAGGTTACTGACAAATCCAACAGCAACGGGCGGTTTTCCACGGCGGCCGCGCGGTCTTTGGTAAAGCTGTGCCGCGTGTTGGCCGCCATCTTCGCCGCGCTCTTAATGTCTTCTATGTCAGTAAGGGCGTTGCCGCTCTCGGCTGCCTGCGTGCTGGCGGAATCGTATTTGGCCGGGTAATACCCGCCGCGCAATGTCAGCAGCTCGCCGTCTGCGGTGCGGACGGTCAGCGGCTTGGCTTCAACCCATTGCGGCTCAATGCCGACCACTTTTCTTTCCAGTTCGGCAATTTGCGGGCGGAAACTTTCGAATAAATCCCATACCTTTTGGACGGCTTCCCATTCTGCTTTTGTCAGGTCTTGCAGTGCGCCTAGTACATGGTCTTGTTTCCAGTTGCGCACGTTGCCATGCCCGCCGCTCAAAAGGCGTTGAATGTTGCCTTCGTTACCCATGTTCAGGGCGATTGCGAACAGTTGGCGACGGTTCAGCCTGCCCAATCCGATATAGTCTTTCCCTTTATTCCAATACTCTTTAAAGCCAAGCTTGTCATTCAACGGCTTCAGAATTTCTTCCAGCTTTTGCGCCGTCTCCGCCGTCATGGTTGCTTCGCGGTCTGCGGCTTCGTTGATGGGGCGGATGAAGTAATTCCAAAACGCGCCGGCGTCTTTGCCGCCGTCCAATATTCGGGCGATGGATGAAATTTTGATATGTCCCCACATAAACCCGCTGAAGCCGTCTTCCATGCGTTCGATGTTGTTTGCCGCCGTCGATGTGCGCTTGTCGTGGTCGCGTGCGTTATCGCGGATTGATTCAACGATTTTGTCGCGGATTTCTTGATAGGTTCGTTTGTCGCGTGCGGTCAGCATCTTGTTTTTCAGACGGCCTAAATGCTCGATGCCTTTCACGGTATCTACCAATACGCGCATTTCTTCTACGGTCATTTCCCGATAATTGCGCTTCGCCTGAATCTCGGCGATATACTCGGCGTCGATGTTGTGGGCGCGTCCTTGCTCTTCCATCTTTTTGACGAACTGGAGCAGGGAAGTGCGTTTGTCCAAGTCTTTCAGGCTTGGCGCGTTGCTCAATTCCACCGATTCCAATAACGCTTCGATTTGCTCGCGGTACTCAATATCAATGGATTTGACGACGCGGTTAAATTTGCTCAAGTATTTGCGCGCCGATTCCATTTCTTCACGGGCCTTCAAGACTTCGCGTGCCATTGAGTTTTGCAGCAGTTGATTGCGTTTCTGCGTGGCGGCGGTCGGAATATCGCCTTTACGGAATGCTTCCATACTTGCTTTGGCGGCTTTGGCTTCCGCGCGGGTATAGACCGACGGGCGCAAATCTCGGACTTTGATTTGCTCTACTTTTTCTTGCGCGTAAACGGATGCCGCTTTTCGGATCAGGTTTGCCGCCCCTGTTGCTTTGGATAGTGCTTTAAACTCGGCGGCGATGATGCGCTGACGGATTTCGCTGTGGGCGGCAAGGTCGGCGGCTTCTTCAAAGTCTGCCTGCGTCGGCACTTCGCCTTTTTCTGCGAGAACGTTCAGGTATGCGGTCTCTTCGATTGCTTCCTGCGGCGGCTGGGCTTCGGTCAGGGCGCGGATTAAATCTTCACCGCCTGAGAATACCGGATCGCCGTCCTCATTCAAAATCAGGTCTGATACAAGGTCAGGGTGCATTCCGCCGTTTTTTCGCGTCATGTCAAAATCAATCAGGCGTTCAAGCGTCTGTCCGTCCACGCCCATTGCGACAAGGCTGTCATGGTCGAAGCGGACGGCGGTCAGGGCGTATGGGTTGGCTACATGGTCACCCGCCTTTTGTTCGTGCGGAACATAGGCGGAACTGTAACGCTTGTTACCGCGCATTTCGTCGAAGAAACGTTCTTCAAAATCGCGCGGGTCTGCCTTGCCTGTATCGTCAACGGGCAAGTATCCCTCTTCGGTCAAAGCTTCAATCATGCGGTCGATGCTGCGCCCGTTGGTTTTTCTCAATACGGGGTATCCGATATGGACGGCGGGGATTTTGTCTTTCGGGTCTAATCCGAATTGACTAATCATTTCGTCTTTATTTACGCCGCCCAATTTGGCGATGGCTTCAAACAGGCTGTCATGCGCTGCGTCCACCTGTTTGCTGAATTTCGGTTTGCCGTCCCCGATGCGGTTTTCTTCGGTCATGCGGGCGGTCAGAAGCTGCCATGCCCGATAAACAGGCTGGCGCATGATGCTGCCGCGTGCCGCCATTTCCGCGCGCTGGAAGTCTGCTTTGTACTGCTTACGCATCTCGCGGATTTTTCGCGCACGAAGATTGCGGATAAACGCCATGTCGCGTAACGCGCGGGCGGTCAGGTCGTCTTGCGCTTCTGCCGTCGCCCGTTCTGCGTTGTGCCGGTATTGCGCATAATCCGTGTCGTCCATGCCTGCTTGTGCCGCATCTTCAAACATCGGGGTCATGCCGTTGATGTATTGGGTTTGCTGAATCTGCTCGTCGCTGGCGAACATTCGGTCAAACACGCTGCGGACTTCATCGGTCAATTCTACGTTCAGGTTTTTCAGGGATTGATATACCTGCTTCAGCCATGAACGGAAACGGCGGAACACTCCGCGTAATTCTTCGCTTGGTGCTTTGCCCTCGTACAGGTAGGCTTCAAAACCGCGCGCCCATTTTTCGTGGTTCTCGCGCTGCTCGTTCAGGCTCATTGCGTCCCACGCGGCAAGGTCTTTCACGCCGAACCAATCCAAGGTCGTCTGAACGTCGGACAGGAATTGCCGTTCCTGCCCGGTCAGGTTCTCGGCAGGCTTGGCGGTCAGGTCGCGGGCGATGCGGGTATTCGTCTCAAGGAAGAAATGCCCCAGTTCGTGGACGAATGTAGAAGCGTCGGCGTTTTTCAACAGGGCGATCAGGTTATGTTCGCGGCTGAACATTCCGCGGTCTGTACCGCCCTGATACAGTATGCTGTCGTTTTCGGGCGAGAATGCGCCGGTATTGTCGGTGGCGGATTTGATTTGGTTGGGACGGAAGGCAATCACCTCTTTCGCTTTTTGATAGACAACCCCGTCAAAACCCGCATCTTTCAGTATGCCAGCAAAAGTTCCGGAATATGATTGTCCGACCGTGAATCTACCGTCCCGAATCTTGAACATAGCCTCATCAACGGTATATTCATCAAACCCTTTTGCTTCGAGTTTCTCAGTCAGGTATTGCGCTATTGCTTCGGCGGATTCAAAATCAGACGGATAGAAAGGGTTTTTCAGGTCTGTAAACGATTCTATCAGGCGGTTTCCGTATCCTTCTGCCGTCCGCCTATCTGTAGCCATATAAAAGCCTTTACCGCGCATCCCGTTATCCGTATTTGAACCAGCTTTACTTCGGTCAAATACATTAAATTCTGCATCTGTCCCGTGATACACGACCAGCGGCTCGCCCGTTTCCGGATTCACGACTTTGGAAGCATTGTTCGGGTCGTTTTCCCAATCGCCGAACCACGCCTTGAACGCGGGCGTGCGAACCTGTACCCATTGGCGGTAGGTCAGTTCGGTTTCGCCGTTCGCCTTGGCTTTGTTGTATACCTCCTCGCCGCCGTATTGTGTGGCGGTCTCGCTAAATTGGCGTTGCTCTTCGGTCGCGGATTGGAACAGTATGTCTTGATTGGCGTCGGTGTTGGGGGTAGAATTGTCTGAAACCGTTTCTTTGTGGGATATGCCGGCTTCCGTTCCGAACGTTTGGTTGGAGGTAACAGCAATTTCGATTGCGCGTTGCTCATCAATCGCTGACGGATACTTCCACATCGAAACGGTTTTTATGTCTTTCTTCTTCCTGCTTACTTGTCCTAAGTAAACAACCGTTCCATCATCAAAGCTCTTCGCAAACATAATCCGTTTGCTTCCCTGTTCTGAAACCAAATCATCACGGATCGCGCCGTAATCGGAAACAATGTCAGGAATGCGGGCAATGTCTTTGTCGGTAATTGCAATCTGCCCACGCGCTGCCTCTGCCTGCGCGTCGCCGTGTTCTTTCTTTATGTGGTTAATGTCTGCCTTTGATACGGAATGGGAATAGCCTTCCAGTGCTGGAAACTCGCCTGCCAATCTCGGATTGCCATTAGTCCAAAACACGGCTTCAGCTTTGTTGTTGCCGTTCCACAAATCTGCCGCATCCTGCGGGTTTTCGCTATGCACCCATCCGCGCGGCGGGTTGCTTGCCAATGCTTGATTCAATACGCCGTCGTCAATTAGGCTTTCTCCGACCACGTTCAAGCCGCCGTATGCCGCATCAAAATCACGGATTCCCATATTCAGACGACCTGCAAGGGTTTCAACGGCACGGGCGTACAGCGTCGCATTGGCTTCAGCCTGCGCACCGTCCATCGTCCCTGCGGCGGCAAGCTGTGCCTTTGCTTCTTCTTTGAACGCTTCAAATTCCGCTACGCGCCGGTCTTGTTCTGCCTGCGCCTGCTCTTCTTGATGGCGCGTCAAATCAGCCTGATAGGCTTCGTCCATCATGGCATCAAATCCTGATTTGCGGATTTCTTCGGCTTCGGCGGCGGTCATGGAATCGGGTGTTTCCATTGCGATTTCAGCCAGTGCGTTTTGGTCTTCCTGCGTCAAGCGGGCATGAAAATCTCCGCGCGTCATTTCTACCATGCCGCCCGTTTCCGCCGCCTCTTGGATTTTTGCCGCCATATCGGGCATGGCTTGGGCGACCGCTGCGGCACGTCCGGACTGCATCAATGCGCCGCCGTCGAAATAGATTTTTTGGTCTTCGCCGTAAACGTCGTTGACGAACGCCGCCTGTTTGTCGGGGTCGCGTTGCGTCATCCGCGAGCGGGTAACGGCCATCGCCTGCTCCTTCAGGTGCGCCCGTGCTTCTTCCGCCGCTTTTGCCTGCGCCTGACGGCTTTCCATTTGCGCCCGCGCCTCTTTGTAGTTGCTACGCGCTTCAAATGCGCCGGTCGGAATTTCGGCAAACGCTTCCATGATAATATCGCCCGGCTTGTATTCCCCGGTCAGTGCTTGTGCAGTCGCTTCGCCTGCTGCGCCGCCGCCCGCTTGAATGCCTGCTTCGCCTGCGGTTCGTGCTGCCGCGCTGAGTTTTCCTGTCGCACCGCCGAGTAAGCGACCTGCCACACCAGCCGTCGCAGCATCAAATACGCCGACGGAAATGCCGCGTTTCCATGCCTTGCTGCGAGCCTCTTCCATCCAGTCTTCACGGGTTAGGGCGTATGCGTAGCGTTCGGTTGGTGTCATGCCGCCTAATTCGTGCGCGTGTTTCTCCAACACTTCTTCCATCGTTGCGGCGTATTCTTGTGCGCCTGACGAAAAACCGACCGTACCGACCGCCGCCAAGCCACCCGTCGCCGCACCTGCCGCCAAACCTAAAGCGTTTTGCCCCAGCGATTCCGCCGAGGTGTTGAATAGTAAAGACGGGTTTCGAACCAAGTATGATGCAGAGCCTGATAAGGTCGTCTGACTGCCAAATTCACGCTGTTGCCGTTGCAAGGTCGCATCGGGCGCGTACTTGTCGATTTCCCGTTGGTGTTGCGCTTGTTGTTGGGCGATGTCGAGATTTCGGTTGTAGTAAGTCCCGGCTGCTTTTGCCGCTGCTTCACGTTGCTTTTCCAATCCGAATAAATCACTTCTTGCAATCAATCCGTTTAGATTTTTTTTGCCTGTGTACCATCCGCGCGCAACCGACCGATACAGGTCAACGAAGAAATTATCTTCCTTGCCTGCGGTCATAACGCCGCGCTTGCGTTCGATTTCCGAGAGCTGGCTGATGTCGTCATGGGCGATGTCTGAAAATTCAGGGTCTGACAAACGATTAGGAAGAATGGACAAACCGCCGATTTGCGCTTCAATTTGATTGAGCTTCAGGCGTGAATTTGCCGTCTGCGGCATTGCCTTTACCACGCCGACAGGTACGTTCAGGCCTGCCGCCTTGCGGTTGATTTCTGCTACTTCGTCAGGGTTCACGCCAAAGCTGGTAAGTAGTGCGGCGCGTCGTTTTTGAATGTCGTTTGTATCTGCCATAATTAATATCTCACGGAAACTTTTTCATCATCAGGGTGGATTTCTAAGAGTGATTTCGTGGTGTCGCCGAACCACCCGCGCTCTGTTACAACGGTAGTGGCGGCAAGCTTGCGAATAATTGCCACCATCTCATCTTCACTCATTGGTCGTCCAAGCCGTTTTTTTTCGGCTTCAATGGCCTGGTCGCTGTTGTATCGTATGGTTGCAATGAGTCGTTTCATTTCCGCCCCCTGAAATTTTTTATCAGGGTCGAGGTTAAATTCACGCCGCAATACTTCTTTGAATCGGTAATCTGACAATTTGGCTTGATGAATGCCTTGTTTTTCAAGATTGCGTTTCGCATTAATTAATGCCTGCGTGTATCGGTTCCCAAGAATTGCCCGCTTAGAAGCGATGTCGTCTTCCGAAAGCTTTGCCAAAACATTAGGATTGGAAAGTTCGGTATATGCCTCCGCCGATCGTAAATCCAATTCGGACTGATGCTTGGTCTGAATTGATAGGCCGTACCGCATAACTTCTTCCCGCTGTTTTGGTGTCAGTGTTTGTATAAGGCTTTTCGGAATTACCCGCGTATCTCCGCCATTTTTTTCTACGAAGTCTAAAACCTTGTTCATTTTGGCGGTTTCCTGCTCTTTCTGTGCAGTCTCGTATGCAGCCAGTTGGCGGTTGATGTTTGCGCGAACGCTCGCCTGCTGATTCTTCGGAAGTTGGCGGATTGCCTTTTCCATCGCTACGGGGTCGCCAGTGGGTATGCTGACGTAGCTTGTACCGCCTCCGCCGCCTTTACCTACTTTCATTGCCTGCGCCGCCCAGTCCAAAACCTGCTGCGCGGTCTTGCCTGATAAAACCGTTTTGTTTGCGTTGATGGATTTAGCCGAAATGAAAGACGATACAGGTTGATTCGGGTCGGCTCGCAACAGCTTTGGCCCTTCGCCGCTGCCCAAAAAGTGCATAACGTACAGGTTTCGCACATTTACGGGTAAGCCGAGTTTTTTGAGCAAGGCGGCATTCTCTTCGACGTAACGGGTCGTCATTTCGCGCGATAATGCCGGGTCTCTCTTCAGGGCTTTAAGCTGCGCATCGGTTTTTCCTTTGGCAATATCGGGGCGGTATTTTTTAACCATGTAAAGCCAAGTCGAATCAATGAACTGCCCAAGCCCTTCCGCCGTGCTTTTTTTGTTTTTGATGTTTGGGTCATTTCCTGATTCGTATCCAATGATGCGGCTTACGGTATCTTGAATAGGGTTGCCTGTATCAGCATTTGAAGAATCGGTATTGACAGGGATTTGAATCACGTCGCCAGGTTTGAAATTGGCGGTCGCATCTTCGATGACTTGGTCTTGGTATGCCTGCTCGATTTTTTGGCGGGCTTTGACAACGGTTTCGCCGTGGGCAAATGCACCGTATTTGATGGCAAGGCGGGTGGCTTCGGCGTAATTCCCTTTGTCGATTTGGTCGTCGATGACCTGTCGGATTGCCTTGTCTGAAGCGTCCATGACTTTTTTTTGCATGGTTTCGCTGTCCCAGCCATTGAGATTTTGAAGTCCTTTTGCCGCGCCGATTGCACGTTTTATGGCCGCGTCGCGCTCTTCATCCGAAGTGGATAGGGTGAATGAGTTTGCCGCCAAATCTATTTGGCTGTTTAGCGACGTTTCTTTCCATTTTTGCCCTTCTGACAGCAAATGTTCGCCTGTTTTATTGCGCAGGGTTTGGCGGATTGATTCAAGGCGTTGCGAGAATAAAGACTTTTGAACGTCATTTTTCAGGGTGTCTTTGATTTCGTTTGCACGCTTCATCAGGTAGCCGTCATACTCATCTACCAGCGACTGTCCGTCGGGGCGGTTCAATGCATTCTCTCCGCGCAAACTTTCATAGCCCATATCGGGATTGACGCGCAAATCCTGCTCAAACGCCTTTACCTGTGCCAGCGCGTTATCGGCTGCCAGGTCGTTCATCTCTGCAAGCATTTTCGCTTGGGCGTTTACCATCTCTTGCCCTTTGGTAAATGCCTGATTGGCTGCGTGTGCCAGCGGTGCGCCTGCGTCGGGTAATTGCGCGGCGGAAAAGTGCGCCGACGGCGCATTTGAAACACCTACACTAAATTCGTTTGAAATGGGTACTTTCATTATTTCCATCCGTTATTGAGGGTGTATAGGGCATAAATCGGATCGTCTGATTTTTGCTTGCTTTCGAATGCACCTTGTTTCTTCAAGGTGTACCAACTTTGCGCAACCTGAGACGCGCCGTTCAGAAGGGTGGTGGTGGCGGACAGAAGAGGCGAAGTGCCTTTCTTCTGCGCGCGCGCAAAAAGTGCGTCGTTTTGATGCTGTACGCCCTGTAAACGATACCCCCACGCTTCGGCGATGGCATTCTGCTCGATTTGGCTTTTGTCCACTTCTTTCATTAATTCCGTGTCTGCCAAAATCTCCACGGCGTTTCCTTCCGACAAATCCAAACCGTTTGCGGCAAGTGCGGCACGCTGGCTGCTTTTTAGGCGGCCTGTCTTCACGCCAAGCGCGGCAATCTCTTTATCCCGCCGCAAAAAAGCCTGTTGCGCCTGACGCTCGCTGCCCTTTGCGTTCATTTCCGCCATGAATGCCTGCAAGTCGGCGTTTCGACGGGCTGAACGGGCTGAATAAAACGCGCTTGCAACCTGACCGATGACGCCGATGCCTTGTGTGGCAAGCCCGGCATAATCTCCGAATTTATTCCAATTAATAGAAGAAGAACTCATGTTTAAACCTCCTGAATATAGGGATTTAACCATGAGTTCTTCACTTTATATGCAGACTCAACCGACCGAAAATTCAGCAGTCATAGACAGGACGGTTAACGGTAAGGGGTTTTTCTGTTTGATTTGAATCAAACCGTCATCATCCCATTGTCCGTCAACGTTGATTTCGACGACGCCCGTTTTAGGTCTGTTCGGTTGACTGAATACCTCTGTCGTCCGCTGTTTGTATTCGTACATTTTGCCGCCGTATCTCCCGGCAGAAATTGCGCTTGAACCATACACACGCAGCCAAACTTTTCCGATGTTTTTATTCCTGCCCTGTCCCATCGCGGCATCAATCTGAAACGCAAGCGGAAGAGTGGTAATGGAATAATCAATCGGCAATCCGACGCTGATGACGCTGGCTTTAATGTCGTCAGGGAGACTTACGCTGCCATTTGAAACGGTAGTTTCCAGCATGACGTTTCCGTCAGCCAAAATTTGAACAGTCTTACCTTCCAATGCGCTAAGACCTGATACTGCACCAACGGGTGTCCCCCGATAGGTCAAGCCGCCGTCCATGAAAAAATAATCCTTCTGCGTGGTGGTTTTTCTCGGACGCATCCGTTCAATGTATCGAACCGACCTTCCTTGCACGGTACGTTTGATAACGGCATATAAAATATCATCATCCTGCTCTGTAACCGAAGTAATGCTTTCAACCACTCCGTCGGTCGTGTGTTTGTGCCATGCGCCGATATTCTGCTCAGGCAGGTAAGTCAAGCCCAATAATGAGCCGTCTGACGATACGCACCAAACAACCGGGAATGGCGATTTCTGCAAACACATATCCATAACCTTTTTGCCGTCAAACAGGTGGCTTGAGCGTATGGAAATATCTCCCGTGATGTAGCCGTTTGCCTGCCAGTTGTAGGCAAGTTCCCGAATATGGCCGCCGCGTGCCGCCGCATAAATCAGCGAATTATTGGCGATTATCGGCTGAACCATAGACGACCCGATGTACGACTGTGGAGATACCGAGATTGACGTGGGTGTCAGGTAGTCGGTGTTAAGGGTATTGACGTTCCATTCCGCACTACCAGTCATCAGAATCATCTTGTTTAGCGGGACGATGTGCTGAATCATGCTCGCCTCACGCGAAGCCAGCTTGAAAGAGATTCGGTCGTCATCCTTAATCGGCAGGGAATAGCTTAGGTTGCTTTCCGTTCCGGTTTTCGTCATCCATACTTGCAGCGGCTTGATGCTTGTCCCCGCAAATACGCGGCGTTGCTGAAAGTATGAGACGGCAGACGGGAAAGATGATTGCGTCAGGTTCGCACTGGTAAAATTTATTCTTTGGTTCAGATGCTCGCTTCTCAGGTGGAGGATAGGGCGTTTGTAGTTGTATCCTCTCGATGTGATGGCAACATTAACCATGCGCCGCCCGTCAAATACGGGGACGGCTGTTGCCCCTGAGCCGCTATGCTCTTCATCTTCTATGACGACGGTAAAGTTTTGGATAAGATTCCATTTAATTACTGCGGGGGTAAAGCCGGTGAACTCTTCCCAAATTTCCCCGCCGTCGGCATCCAGTCCTTTTTTGTAAGCCTTCAGCTTCGGATCGGAATAGTTGTCGCCTGAACCCAGTACCTCTATCGAGTCCAGTTTGTAGTTGGAGAACACCAGTGATAGCGAAGCTCCGCGCCCTGTTGCATCCTCAAGGGCGATTTTAAAAGTAGTATCCTTTCTTGCGCTGAGTTTGCCTTGAGAAATTGTGAACGGGACATCTGTAAATACTTCTCTATTTCCTCCGCCTGTTGATATGATGGATTCAAAATTCCCTTTGTTTTCGATTTGCGGGCTTGTGATTTTCCCGTAATTGGGAATCTCGATTGGTTGAATGCCTGAAAATGAATCAATCCCGCCTTGCAGGAAAATATTGTCATAAATCGGCGGAGTGATTGATGTGTCTGCGGCGATATTATCGTCTATGAAATACAGGTCTTTTGTTTGACCGATATAGCCGAAAATGCCGCTTGTGCGCTTATACACTTTGTATCTTCCAGCCCCTTCAACCGCCTGCCATTCGATACGATTATGGTTGCCTGTAACGAAAACATTATTGTTTAGGGTGATGACCGCCGATGTTTCTGATTCGGAATTAAGCCCGTCATTGCTTATGGCGGTAACGCAATACTGCGTGTCGTAATACACTTTGTTCGGGTTTCCTGCGTCGCCGCCTTTGTGCGCAAATCCTGTAACGCCTGTCGGCGTGCCGATGGTTGCGCCGAAGGTGATCGGCTTAAATTCCCATTTCGTCGCGGACAAGCGTCGTAGTTCACAGGGAAAATGGTTGCGGTGGACGAGTGTCATCACGTCGCCTGATTGGACATAATGCACGTCGAAAATCTCATTTTCGTTGTACGGGCTAGAAATTTCGTAAGGCTGCCCATCGTCATTCAATAACGTCGCTCCGTTGGTGTGGAAGCGAAAGTACCCCACGCCCATTTCGATTGCAAAGGATTGGTCGTTTGAAAACTGGAATGGAATCAGGCGCGCTTTGGAATAATCGTTGCGCGCAACATTCACAAACTCAAAGCCCGCCCGATTCTCTACCGAGCCATCGGGTCTGACGACAAAGTTTAGGCATTCGGACAGCCCGTTGCGATAGTATGGGTCTTCGATGCGCCCGAACATATTCGGGGATACTTCGCCGCCGATAAAGGACTGCTGTAATACTCGTGTATTTGCCATTTACTGCCTCGCTAGGATTGCTGCCGGGGTAAACTTAATCTGTTGTGAGAATTGTTGCGCATCATTGTTTTTTGCCTGCGCGATCAGGCTGTGAACCTGCGCTTCGCACATTGCGGCATATTGCGCCCCTGTGTCGCCCTTAATAATTGCGCCTGCCAACATTGCCGCCAGCTTCCATGACAGGGCGGCGGAGAATGACGGTGTAAAAAGATATGAGTTATCCACACGTTTTATGTAGCGGGCGATGGCGTTCTCTGTATCAGACCAAATAATCATATGACCGTCCGCCGTTGTTTCACGGGCATGGTTCACGGATAAACAGGCGGCATCGTTGACGGCGGCTTCAGGGAAAATATTTAGAATTTTCAAACACTCTGCCGGAACGGCGTAACAAAAACGCCATTGCTTTGAGTCGTGTTTCAGCATAGCAAGCGGTTCGCGCCGCAATGCAAAATCCCATGCGTGGGACTCTAACAAGGTATCTCGCGCCATTGGATAGAATCGGGCGCAATACTCCGCCTCGATTGAGTTTTCGGGCGGGTCTATGGTTGATACGTCTGCCGCTTGCCCGATATGGCTTAATGCCAAATTGCAAATATCGATTACTGAAGACATTTTTTCATCCATTAAAAAAGGGCGGTTTCCCGCCCTTGTTCCGTTTCTTTATGCTTCGTCGCTGGCTTCCAGCAAGGCTCTCAGGGCGGCTTCGCCTGCGTTGCCATGATAGCTAATACCACGCTCGTCCAAGAGGGCTTGAAGCTCCTCTTTTGACAGATTGTTATATTTACCGCCTACCGGCTCTTGAGTCTGTTCTTGCTGGTTTTCTTGGGCAACAGGTTCAAACCATGAAGCAGTCAAGCCGTCTTCTACTTCGAAGGCGTCGCCTTCTTCGCGGATTTGTTCGTAAAAACCGCGTTTAATTGCTACTACTTTCATTTTTTACCACTCCATACTTTTTGAGATTCGGGTGCCGGTTCGTTGTTTTGCAAACCATTGACGATGGCGCAGTTGATTTTGCCTGCCGTCATCGAGCCTGTTACGGCGTAGTAGGCGCGAATGTAGCGGCGGTGAGAAACCGGCATCGGAATTACATATTGCGAACCCGCCTTCAGGTCGGCGGCGGTTACGGTTACACCGGTAATTACATTGGCAAAATTTGTACCGTCCGCCGAATCTTGCAGGGAAATGGTCAATGAACCACCCGCGAAAGATTCAGGAATGGTAAATACGGCATAAAGGTTATGCGCGGCATTGCCGGTGTTTGGTTTCTTGGTACCAAAATCAACGGTATTAGTTGAAGCGGCAGACGTGGTTACGGCTTGTTTGATGGACAGTTCCAGTAAAGAATCAATAATCATGGTTCAGCCTTTCTTATTTTACGCGTGCTTCGGTGGACAGAAGGGCGTCAGTAGTACGGATAGGAACGCCACCAAAATGGGAAATGATTTTGCCGCCGACATCTTTGTCAACCAAAGTGTATTTAGATGCCTGTTGAATTTGGGCGTCTAATGCCATTCGTACATCGCGGTTCATGTAGAACATAGTTTGACCGCTCAAATCTTGAATAAGGCGTAATGCGCGCGCCATTAATTGAGGCAGATTGGCGGAACCGTTCGACATATCTTCATTGAGTTTTTTTACATCAATATTGGCGATGCGGACTGCATAACGCCAGTCTGCAACGCACAAGCCGTTATTCCACGTGAAGCGTGAGGCATGGGCGTCAAATACATTGCCGTCTTTATCATGTACACGAACGTTTTCGCCGTAATCATGCTTATGCAAGCCGGCGGTGGAGCCTTTCGGGAAGATGCCGTGAATTTTGTTTTTACCCCAAGAAACCAGCCAAATAGAAGCATTGTCTGCGCCTGTTCCGCCTGCATTGACGATGTTTCTGCCGTTTTCAGCCGAAAGCTCGGAGTAGCGCGGAGATAAGCCCATGAATCGTTCAGGATTAATGGAGCTGTCGCCGTACCATAAAGTTTCTGCCATTGTCTGCCCCATCCCTTCAATAAAGGCAGCTTCTTCTTGACGCAACCATTCTGACTTCCGTCCGTTGAGTTCAAGTAATTTTTGGTCAATTTCGGCGCGAGCCACCAGTTCGCCCATTGAATCACGAACCGTCGTTGTGGTTGCTTTTTCAGGCGGAGTGCCTTTATATAGCTTACGGAAAACGCCTTTAGGAATGCCGGTTCGAATGGTTGTGAGGTGGTCGTGCAAGCCATTTGCTTCAATAGTTACCATGTCTTGAAGCTCGTCATGCTTCTCTGTCAAAATTTCGATAATTTCAGCGACTGTGTCGTTGCCGTTGAATACCTGGATGTAATCGGACAGTGTTGGGTTTCGGGTTTCTAAAACAGCCATATTTAATGCCTTTCTAAAAAGTTTAGTTTAGATTTTTGGTGTTGGGGAAAAGTGCTTTCGCTCTGTCTTTTGTTTGTCCTGCGCTGCCTGCCGGGACAAAGCCGTCCTGCGAGATAGCTTTGCCGACACGGTAGAACAGGCGGATAACTTCGGGATTGTTCCCAAGTCGGCTTTCGTTCAGCAATGTTTTCAGTTCGGGAGTGGCAAACTGTTCGATAGCTTTTGCGGCTACCGACAAATTCTCGTTTAACTTATCGCCGCCAAATTCAGGGTCTGCGCGTGAAGCCGCTTCCCATTCTGAACTTGCTTTTTCAATGGCTTTGATTTGTTGTTGCGCCAAATGCGGGGCAATTTTGCCCAAGATGATGTCGGCCTTTTCTTGGGATAAACCGGCTTCTTTGGCAGCTTCGGCGTAAAGATTGATGGTCTCTTCGTCAAACTCCATACCTTCGGGCGGCTTGAAGTCGTACTTTTCGGGAACTTCAGATTCGGCGTCTGCTTCAGGGTTGTTCTGTTCGCCCTCTTGGTTTTCGGGCGGCGGGTTGTCGCCCTGATCGCCCGCCGCATCAAGCAAGGTTTGTCCTGTTTGGTTTTGCGGCTCTGCTCCGGATTCTGCGCCCGGTACTTCGTTTTCTGCGCCTTGTTGGTCTTCAATACTCATTGTTGCCCTCTTCGGTTAGAATCAAATGAAAATTTGAGGTTGGCTGCACATTGCTTAACAGCTTCAAGCCCATATTCCGCCTGCCTTCGTTAAATGCGGCGATTGACTGGCTTTCGTGAAATGTTGAACGCCATACGCCAGCATCTTCTAAAAGGTGGCGAACGATGCGCCGACCACGCTTTTCCGACATAAGCCATTCGAAGTCTGCCTTTTTCTGCTCTTCGAGCAGGCTGTCTTTTCTTTTTTTGGCTTCAAGGTCGTCATGTTTTGTCATTTTATACAGTCATCCTTTTATTATATGCAGACTAATATTCGTCATCAGACAGGCTCTGAGCCTGCGCTAAAGATTGGGCGATGCCCGCGCCTTGTTCCATTTGCTGAAGTTGTTGCGCTTGCGCCTGTTGCTCCATGCGCTGCTGACGAATCGCCGCCACTTCTTCAGGGTTCATTAAGATGCGCGGGTCAATACCCAGTGAATCGGCGTATATCTCCGCCCACTTGTCGCCGTTGAAGTTGTCTAAAACTTCGGGCTTGACTTGGGCAACCGATGCCAAAGCCCCGACAAATCGGTCAATGCTATTCACGCCGATGGCACGCTGCGCCTGCGCCAAGATGGAAACAAGGACAACGTTTATATCTTGGTCGGCTATCGCATCAGGCGGCGGCGGTAAAATCCCTGCGCGAACCATTGCATCAAATGTAATTTCGATGAGTGGGTCAATAAGCTCATTTTGCAGACGCTCAAGCACCGGCCCCAACATCAACATCTTTTCTTCATGCCGCTCTGCCACTTCGGTTGCGGTCATGTTTTGCGATTGTTGGGATACCATCAAAAACAGGTCGGCATAAAATGCGGACTGGACACGCTGGCGAACATCGGCAATATCTTCAAGCAGATGATTTAAATCTATCCGCACATCAAAAGCGGAGCGGATGGTGTCGCCCGTTCCGTTTGAGTCGTGATACAAGATGCCGCCCGGTAAAAAACCCGCCGACTGTGTTTTCATGTCGGTTGGCGCGATGATTGGCGGGTTGACTTGGTAGTCAATGCCTTTGAGTTTGCTGGTTTGATTGAATTGAAGCTGCTTGATGTCGCCAAGCGCGGTCATCGCAGGGCTGTTGCCGTACACATTGTTGTCGGTGATGTCCCATCTTGGGCAGACGGCAGGGAAACGAAGGAACCCGGATTCTCGCAAAATCTTTCCTTCTTCTGCGCCGGTCTCGATATATACCGACTTGTACGGCATATTTTTCGAGTCTTTGCGGGTCAAATCTCTGTCTCGGCGCGGCTCGATTGCGTGGATGATTTTCACTTTCGCATCGTATTTACCGTCTTCGTAATTTTTCCGAGTCGCGTCGCTGACGTTCTCAATGCCAAACTCTTCAACCGTTTCACTGACGGTTTTTTCAAATTCGCGATAAATCGTATCGATTTCACCGCGCCAGTTTGTGGCAACGGCATATTCTCCGATGGTCAGCGGGTAGCATCTGATTACATCTTCGTAGTCTGGGAGAATGATGCAGGCAGCCGTACCAAATGCCGCCAACTCCTCGTACATCGAATGTAGCGAACCATAGATATTGCTGCGCTGAAATACGGACAGCATCATGCTCTCGACTTTTGACAGCCACTCCTTTACTTCATGGTACTGGTTCATTTCGTCATCGTGCATGGCTAGTTTGAACCACGGACGAGAAGGGGAGGTTAGTCCGCCCATCAGACCGGCGGAAAGGATTTTGAGTGCGCGGATCGGGGTATTGTCGTAAATCTTGTTGTGTTTCTTGCGCCCGTCATTTGAATCATCATCAATAAATCGACCATTTCGCGGCAGGATGTTTTCCGAAATTTCCCGCCAATGGCTAATCCATGATGTACGCTCGGTCTTTAAAGATTCCCATCGGCGGTGTATTTTTTTGCGTTGCTCTTCCATCATGTCAAATACCCATCAAATGCCCAGTAAAGTCTGCTTACCAAGCTTCAGGCTGTTTGGGTCAATACCTGATGCGCCTGTCAGCATAGTTGAACCTGCGCCTCCTGCTGCTTGCTGTTGTTGGCTTAAAATAGACTGCGCGTCCGTTTTTTTCTGATTGGCTTTGTTGGTTTCGATGTCCGCCTGAGCCTGCGCATTGCGTGCATTTTCTTTCGCTTGGTTGGCCGCGGACTTATTTGCCTTGTCTTGTTTGTTTGCTTGGTAGAGTGATGCGCCGACGCCAGCCACGCTGGCTACGCTGGCTGCCACCAATGCGATTGGGATTGCTGCTGGCATATTACAAACCTTTCTGAAATATAATTTCTTCTTGTTGGAAGTGAAGCCGCTCCAGCAACTTGGCAAAATTGCTGTTCGGCTTTGCGTGGTATAGGACTTTTTTTGCGCCTGCTGCTTTGGCGGCCGCTTCAAATTCGCGCATCAGCTTCAGCCCTGCTCGACCTTTGCGATGGGATGGGTGGATGAAAAGCAGGTCGTGTTGCGCTATTAGTTGGTCGTAATGCGGATGGCGGGAAAGGAAGCCTGATACATACCCGACAATCTCACCATCTACTATGGCGGCAAAGGCAATAATCCCGCCTTGCTCTTCCAATATTTGATAGGTCTGAATATCCAATTCGGGCGGACGGTCTGAAAAACCAGATTCCGTCTCCTGCCAGTGCATTGCCGACAGTCTGCGTGTTTCGTCGAAATGTTCGGATATTTTCACCGGCACGATTTCAATCATAAAAAAATCCCATTAACGAATAATGGGATTGTATTTCTTGGAACGGCGATTATATGCAGGCTTAGTGTATTTGATTGGCTATTAAAATATCAGAAAGCCGCCTGACGATTAGGCGGCTTGGGGTGATGGAATTACTTGTATGGAGAGATTATTGTTGTGGTAGGTTCTAGCAGGGTGTCCCATTGCTGTCCCTGTGTGTGATAAATATATGATTTATTTAATAATAATGGTGCGGACGGAGAGACTCGAACTCTCACACCTCTCGGCGCCAGAACCTAAATCTGGTGCGTCTACCAATTTCGCCACGTCCGCGTGATCAAACTCGGAATTATACACAAAGTATCCTGCTCTGCAAACAATCTTTGGCTTGAAATTGCTTTATTCCGACCGATATAATGGCAGGTCGGTTATCTGCCGGAACACACTAATATCAAAGAGGAACATCATGCCTGTTTTACTGATTCAGGATTTTTTACAGACGCAGGGTTTGAAGCTTTCTTCAGACGACCTCCGTATTGCTTATCTGACCGCAAAGACGGTAATGGATATGGGCAATGCTTCGATTGACCGCTCGGTTTTATGGCGTGAAGAAGACGGTTGGAAGCTGGCAGACCATATTGAAGAAACACCGGAAAATGAAGTTTTGCTCAAACAGGTTTTCATGGCTCTGGATTCGGTATTCAGTCGCGCAATAGCCGTCAAAAGCGCGGCGGTTTATATCCACATTCCGGGCGAACCGCATGCAAGGTTGGTTCGTATCGCGGCTCAAGGCGAGCCTTTGGAAAACTTGTTGGCGGTGCATGAAGAAAACGGTACGGTTTACCTTGCCTGCCGTACGGCGCAAAGCGGTTGGATGAATATTGCCAACGATATTGCTTATTGGCTTTCGCTGGACGAAATCCAAGGCAGCCGGAACGAGGGCAGCGGAAGCCAGTTGTCCATCCCTGTGGCAACGCAAAACGGCACGGTTTTGGGCGTGGTTCACGTTGAATTTGCCGATAAAGATCAAGCCGATGACGCGGCCCAAACGGATTGGTCGGCACTGGCTTTGGCACTTGCCGATCCGCTGAAAGCATTGACAGGCATCGAAGACAAGGAAAAAGAACATGAATAATACCTTGAAATTCGTCGCTTCCTGCCGCCTGCCGACCGAATGGGGCGACTTCACTATGCACGGTTTTGAAGAACCGAGCGGACAAGAACACATCGCTTTGACAATGGGCGATTTTTCAGACGACCTCCCCGTTCTGACCCGTATCCACTCCGAATGCTTGACCGGAGATGCCCTGTTTTCCAAAAAATGCGACTGCGGCCCGCAGCTTGAAGCGGCGATGAAGGCGGTTCAACAAGAAGGACGGGGCGTTATCGTTTATTTGCGTCAAGAAGGACGCGGTATCGGTTTAATCAACAAAATCCGTGCCTATAAGCTTCAAGACGAGGGGATGGATACGGTCGAAGCCAACCTCGCGCTCGGACTGCCCGTTGACGCACGCGACTTTACGCTTGCCAAGCAAATTTACGACCATCTGAATATCCGTGCTGTCAAGCTGTTGACCAACAATCCTGAAAAAATTCAGACGTTGAAAGATGCAGGCATCAATGTCGTCGAACGTATTCCGCTCCATGTCGGTGAGAATGTTGAAAACGAACGTTATCTGCACACCAAAGCCGATAAATTGGGACATATGATTTTTGATTGAGGGCAGGCGGGCGTATTCCCCGCCTTTTTTCGTTTTCAGACGACCTTTTCCCAATCCGTATCCCGATATTGTTATAATCCGAGCTGTCCGGACAACCACCGATTTATATCCATATGAACACCTTCATCCTCCACGACACACGCCCTTATCCACAGACTCCGGTTAAAAACCATTTACTGATAAACGCCTCCCTGCTCGCACACGGCACGACCGCCGCAACCCGCAAGATTGCTGTGGGGCAGCTGCAAACCGAAATCCGCAGCCAGCTTCATCAAAACTACTACGTCAACTTATCCGTCGCTATGACCATGGCGCCCGATGTAGAGACTTACAACGCGCTGATGCAGAGCATCAACCAAGTCTTATCCGCCGAAAACGACGACGAAGCCCAATGGTTTGCCCTGCCCGTCGTCATCGTCGCCGGCTGCAAACAGGAGCGATCGCTGTCCCTGACGCTGCCTACCGAGGCACTGACCGCCTGCCTGTCCAACTATCCCCACTTGCGCGCTTTAACGCAAAACACCCAATGGTTGCCCTTCCTCGCCCATTCAGACGACCTAAGCGGCATCACGCCCGAACAGTGGTGGAACGCGAAACAAAACAGCGAATCCGCCGCCGCGTTCCTGCAAACCTTTGAAGACAAACCGCTGATCTGCCCCGAAGGACAGTCCGTCCACGTCGTTTACGCGCTGGGCTACGGTGACAAAAACCTGCAAACCGCCTTGGGTGTCAACCTGCAACAGGCAGGCCTGCCGCTGATGCAGGTTTGGCAGGAAAGCCTTGCCGCCGCCGGCGTTACCCTCTTCACTAACCCGCTGTCTCCGAACACCCCGCTCCAAGCCCTGACCGACGGCAGCCACACCCGTCAGCGCATGGCGATGGACGTGTTCGCCACCAACGCCATCCGCGCCATCCGTATGCAGAGTCCTCGCGTCGGCGTCGTCATTGCCGCAAGGGCGGGCGGGCAGATTCTGTTCGGTTTCAACGCGACCGACAGCGCGTTTGAAGTCGTCCCGCAAGTGTTCGTGTGGAACCTTTCGTCTTCCGACAACATCGCCGTCATCCAACACAACTTCCTCGACCTGATGGCGGAATGCCGCGTCGAGCATATCCGCATCCTGCACGACGTTTTGCCGGAAAATGCCGACCTGCCGACCTACGCGCAATCCCTGTCCCTGGACGGACACAACCCATTCTTCTCCGAACACGCCTAAACCGCCTATGAAAAACCATTCCGTACTCTTCGTCTGCCTCGGCAACATCTGCCGCTCCCCCATGGCGGAATACGTCCTGCGCCACCGCGCCCGCGAAGCAGGCGTAGCCCACCGCGTCCGCACCGACAGCGCAGGCACATCCGGCTGGCACGACGGCGAAAATATGCACCAAGGCACGCGCAAAACCCTCGCCGCCCACGGCATCGACCATCAAGGTTTTACCAGCAGCAAAGTGCGTTCCGAAGATTTCGATGAATTCGACTTCATCATCGCCATGGACGACAACAACCTTGCCGAACTGGAAAAAATGTTCGGCAAACACCCCGACAAAATCTTCAAACTCACCGACCTCATCCCCGAAAGCGGCTACTGCCACGTCCCCGACCCGTGGCACACCGGCGACTTTGACGAAACCTTCAGACTTGTGGACGCAGGCAGCGTCGCGCTGCTGAAAAAGCTCGGCTTGGTTTGAATCGGTTGACACAACATTTAAAGTTGAACGCAATGCAGTAAAAAAGGTCGTCTGAAACCTCAAATTTGGGTTTCAGACGACCTTTTGTTGAAGAGATGGCCGGGGTAGGGCGGCTGAATGAGAAATAAACACCGCCTTAGCGCGCGAAAAAGCGATGCCCTCAACCACCGCGGGCAAAGCCCACGCTACTTTATCCGGTTCATTCAAGGGCTTTCCAAGCAAAGCAAATGTTCTGTAAACCGAATCTTAGGTTTCAGACGATCTTTTCAAAAAGCAACAATTCTTACTCTTGTCGAACAAAAAAGCCGGGGTAGGGCGGCTGAATGAGAAATAAACCCCGGCGTAGCGCGGGTTCTACCCGCGAAAAAGCGATGCCTCCAAACCACCACGGGCAAAGCCCACGCTACACAACGCTACTTCGCCCGCCCATTGCCATACATCAAAAGGCCGTCTGAAAAAAGCCGTTTCCCGCTTTTCAGACGACCCCGCCGCCGCGAAAAGCGTATACTTTCCCTATCGCAACCAAGGAGCCGAATCATGAAAATCCTGCCCGTCCTGACCGCCGCGCTGCTCTTGTGTTCCTGCGCCGCCGACCGTGAAACCGAAGCCCTGAAAAACAGCCTGTCCGAAGCGCAAACCGCCGTGCGCCTTTCCGCCGAAAACACCAAGCGGCTGGAAGACACCTATTCCGACATCTACTTCCACCTCGACAGCCTGACCGTCGAAAGCTTCCAAAAACGCATCGCTCGTGGAGACACCGTTTACGCCTACATCGGCCGCCCGAGCTGCGGCGACTGCAACGCCTTCGAGCCCATGTTCAAACGCTACATCGCCAGCCGCAACCTGAACGGCAAAATCTACTTCGTTAACGTCCACCGCCTACACCAAGACAAAGAAGCATGGACCGCGTTCCGCCAACAATACAAACTTGGCGGCACGCCCGTCCTAGCGAAATACAGCAAAGGCAAACAAGTCAACAAGCTGGATTTGGAAGAAAACGGCAGCAAAATCAGCGTGGAAGACTTGGAGAAATGGCTGGACGCAAACGGCTTGCGGTAAGCCGCCCGTTTGGGATTATCCGCTTGAGTGTTAAAGATTTTGCGGAGGGATAAAGAGAGGTCGTCTGAAAATGGGATTTCTGTTTCAGACGACCTTTTGTTGTAGCGGCAATCTTGTTCTTTTTCAGTACGACGGGGAAGAATGGCGGAGAAGTTTTTGGCGTAGCTTGTTCATAAGAAGAGGTCGCCTGAAATTGAGTTTGCGGTTTCAGACGACCTCTTGCCGTATCAGCAACCTTGTTCCTTCCCCCGTCTGGCGGGGGAAGGTTAGGATGGGGGTGGCCTCGCGGCTTTAGGTAAAATCAAATTCGTGCAGCCCACAGAGCCACCCTCTCCCCAGCCCTCTCCCGCCGGACGGGAGAGGGGGCAGGTTGCAAGTTAAAACAAGGTCGTCTGAAAACTTTGAGATTTGAGTTTGGGAGAAACAAACTCACTCCCCCCGTTTTCAGACGACCTTGTTTGCCATGTCCGCCTTGCCCGTATTCAAACCGTCCTAACGCTCGATGCTGCCGCACAACCGTTCGACAATTTCCGCCGCGCTGCCGGGGCGGCACAGTCCTGCGTTTTGTCCTGCCCAAAATGGGGAAAAGTCATAGCAGCCTTGTTTTTCGGCAGTGGCTTTCAATGCGCCGACGGCTGCGCCTGCCAAGGGGAACGGGAGCGCTGCGTCATTCATCGGACCGGCTTCGCGTATGAAGCGGTTGTAAAGCCCGCGCGCCGCGCCGCCGCTGAACAAGTTGGTTACCACGGTATCTTCGGGACGGGCGGTTTGGATGGCGGCGCGGTGGGCGGGTTTGGTCAGGGCTTCGTCTGCGAGCAGGAAGGCGGTTCCGACCTGCACTGCGGACGCGCCCAATTCCAATGCGGCGCGGACGGCGGCGGCATCGGAAACGCCGCCTGCGGCTATGACGGGCAGGCGCACGGCCTTGCGGACGGCGGGCAACAGGGCGAACAAGCCGCTTTGGCTGTCGGGATTGCGGTTTAAAAACCATCCCCGATGACCGCCCGCCTCCCACGCTTGGGCAATCACGACATCCGCGCCGTTTTGTTCCAGCCAGACGGCTTCTTCGACCGTCGTCGCGCTGCTCCACACTTCCGCACCCGTCGCTTTGACGCGCTGCAAGTATTCGGGCGCGGGCAAGCCGAAGTGGAAGCTGACCACCGGCGGACGGTAACGTTCCACACATGCCAACGCGTCGGCATCAAACGGCTGCCGTCCGCCGCCGGTGGGAATATCGTTTTCGGTCAGTCCGTAAGCCCCGAAATACGGACGCAACACGCCAAACCATGCGTCCTGATGTGCGCGGTCGGCAGACGGCATGCGGTGGGCAAAAAAATTGAGGTTGTACGGACGGCCGCCGCCTTCCTGCTTCATCCGTGCCAACGCTTTTTCCAAACCCGAGGCGTCATACATCGCCCCTGCCAACGAACCCAAAGCGCCGGTTTTACCGACAGCCAAAGGCAGCTCGGTATCATGTGCAAACGCCATCGGCGCTTGAATCAGCGGATAACGCAGCGAGGATAAAATGCGGCTCATGTCTGTTTCTCCTTGTTATTTGTTTCGTCTGTTTTGTCAGCCGGTTTGAATGTTTTTAAATGTTGAATAGCAGGCTAACGATGTGGCACAAACCCGATTTTGCCACAAAAAATAGTCGGATATTCTGCGGGGTCGTCTGAAAACAAACCGCCGCGTTTGGTTTTATAGTGGATTAAATTTAAACCAGTACGGCGTTGCCTCGCCTTGCCGTACTATTTGTAATGTCTGCGGCTTCATCTCCTTGTCCTGATTTAAATTTAATCCACTATAATGTTTTGTTTGAATCGTGTGTTTGCGAAACCAAGCATGTTCGGAAAGCAAACCCCGTCCCATTCAATCCATATAGAAAAAGGTCGTCTGAAAACCTTGTTTCGGGTTTTCAGACGACCTTTGCTTTGCCTTCAAACAGGCTTTACAACGGAATTACCATTGGTAGCCGACACCTGCGGTCGCGCCGTAGTGGCCGCGCGAGTTGCCGGTAGCGGTACCTTTGATGACCCAGTTGCCGCCGTCGGAGATGCTGGAGAAGCCGACTGCGTAGCCGCTTTCACCGCGGTATACGCCGCCTGCAACCGCCATCATGCTCTTACCCGGCAGGTAGGCTTGCGGCAGACCAGCCACCGCCATTGCTGCTGCGGTACCGGCTTTAGAGTCGCTTTCAACATTGTCGATACGTTGGTTGATCTGGTCGCCCATGTTCACCACGTAATTGCCGATGTTGGTCACGCTTTGGTTAATCGCCTGGTTGGTGTAATACAACTGGCTGCCGTTGATCGCATCGGTCGAATCCGCCGATACCA
>ERZ772942.9-NODE-9-length-71430-cov-7.055664_pt1 | contig 71430 bp, 62 predicted proteins | sample MGYA00511135_ERZ772942 | MGnify/ENA primary metagenome ERZ772942 (study PRJEB29015, sample SAMEA2738099) | human oral metagenome | biome: human oral; feature: human-associated habitat; material: saliva | place: China | collected 2265 ... | reverse complement strand
GGTAAACGGTGCTGTGATGGAGTGTGATCCCGTGGTGTTTATGCAGGTAGGCACATACTTGTTCGGGACTGAGTTTGCGGCGGATAAGGGTGTCGATGTGTTGAACCAGCTGCGAATCGAGCTTATAGGGTTTTCGCCGGTGCTGTTTGGTCAGCCGGCTTTGCCGTTGGGCTTTATCGGCGCTGTATTGCTGCCCTTGGGTGCGGTGCCGTCTGATTTCGCGGCTAATGGTGCTTTTGTGGCGGTTAAGCTGTTTGGCGATTTCGGCGATGGTGCAGTAGCGGGACAGGTATTGGATATGGTATCGTTCGTCTTGGGTCAGTTGTGTGTAGCTCATGGCAATCTTTCTTGCAGGAAAGGCCGTATGCTACCGCATACTGGCCTTTTTCTGTTATGGAAAGTTGCACTTCAAATGCGAATCCGCCGACCTTTAGTTATATGTTTGCCCCCCCCTATTGGTTTTGCTTGATAAAATGTTCTTTATCTAGCTAGTCAGTTTTCAATAGAGCGGTAAGCGTATATTATTTTGCGTTGTTACTACATGATTTATTTTGACAAGGAGTCTTCTCCTATGCGTACTTTGACTGTTCAAACTCCGTCTCACCAATATCCTATTTTTATCGGGTATGACCTTATCGGGCAGGCTGATAGTTTACTTAAGCCTTATTTGAATAAAACAGCCGCAATAATAACCAACGAGACTGTTGCGCCTTTATATCTGAAAAATCTTCAAATGAGTTTGGACAGAATCGGTATCAGGCATTTCAGCATTATCTTGCCGGATGGCGAAAAATATAAAAACTGGCAGACATTGAACCTTATTTTTGACGGATTGATGGAAAACAGAGCCGAACGGAAAACTACACTAATTGCATTGGGTGGCGGGGTAATCGGCGATATGGTCGGCTTTGCCGCTGCAACGTACCAACGAGGTACGCCGTTTATCCAAATTCCGACAACTTTGTTGAGTCAGGTGGATTCATCCGTTGGTGGGAAGACGGGTATCAACCATCCGCTTGGAAAAAATATGATTGGTGCGTTTTACCAACCGCAGGCGGTCTTAGCTGATTTGGAAACATTGAAGACCTTGCCGCGCCGAGAATTATCGGCAGGTATGGCGGAAGTTATTAAATATGGTGCGCTTGGCGATGTTGATTTCTTTGAGTGGTTGGAACAAAACGTTGCGGATTTGATGGCGCAAAACCAAGAGAAATTGACGCAGGCGGTATATCACTGCTGCAAAATGAAAGCCGACATTGTTGCCAAAGATGAAACCGAACAAGGTATCCGCGCGTGGCTTAATCTCGGCCATACTTTCGGACACGCCATCGAGGCGGAAATGGGTTACGGAGTATGGTTGCATGGTGAGGCAGTGGCAGCGGGTTGCGTGCTGGCAGGTAGATTATCCGAAGAATTGGGTAAAATTTCCGATGCGGATACACGTCGAATCGCTGTCTTGATGGGGGCAGCAGGATTGACGTCATTACCGCCTAAATTCCCGTTTGAAAAATGGATCAGCCACATGAGTCATGACAAAAAGGTCAGTGGCGGTGTGATGCGTTTTATCGGGCTGAACCGTTTGGGGGAAGCCAATATTACTGAAGTTAGCGATATTGATATTTTAAAGCGGACTTTGCAGCCGTATTTGTAATGTGCATTCCAGTAAATATGCCGTGCATATTCATTGTCGCATGGATCAAAAAAAATAGAGAAGGTCGTCTGAAAAGTTATCAGACGACCTTTTTATATGATTAAGGTAGGAGTGGAGTTTGTATCAAACCGAGTTTTTCATCAAAGCCAAACATGATATTCATATTCTGAACAGCTTGTCCTGCCGCCCCTTTAACTAAGTTGTCGATGACGGACAGAGCGATCCATACATTGTCAGATGAAGATTTTTGGATGCTGATACGGCAAAGGTTCGCACCGCGCACGCTGCGGGTTTCTGGTGTTGAGCCGGCCGGCATGATGTCCACAAAAGGGCTGTCCCGATAAAATTCGCGTAAAACAGCTTCCGGATTGCAACCGTCTTCAAGATGAAGGTATAAAGTGGCGTGCATACCTCGGATCATGGGTGTCAGATGGGGAACGAAGATGAAATGTTCGGCAATTCCTGGTTGCAATGTGGCGATGGTTTGCCGAATTTCGGGCTGGTGTCGGTGTCCCGTAATGCCGTAGGCTTTAAAATTATCCCCTGCCTCGCAAAGCAGCGAGCCGGTATTGGCTTTCCGACCTGCGCCGGATACGCCTGATTTACAGTCCGCAATCAGCGGCATATGTGGTTTCAGACGACCTTCTTTCAGCATGGGGAGTAAAGGCAGTGAAACGCAGGTCGGATAACAACCGGGGTTGGCAACGATTTGTGCAGATGCGATGGCATCTCGGTTTAATTCACTTAATCCGTACACCGCTTGAGGAACAATATCGGGGCTGGCGTGCTTCATTTTGTACCAATGTTCCCATGTGGAAATATCCTGTATACGAAAGTCAGCGGATAAGTCGACGATGCGGATACCTTTTTCCAAAAGACGAGGAGCATCGTTCATGGCGATTCCATTTGGGGTGGCGAAAAAGACAATATCGCATTTTTCCAAACCGGCGTGTTCGGGTGTTTGAAAGGTCAGATCGTAGATTCCCCTCAGACTGGGAAAGTAATCGGAAACTGCTTTACCTGACTCGCTGCGGCTGGTTACCGTTGTAATTTCAATATTCGGATGACTGCTGAGAAGCCGCAAAAGCTCTACGCCGGTGTAGCCTGTTGCACCGACAATGCCGACTTTGATTTTCGAATTCATAGATTTCTCCAAGGGTAATTTTTAGATGTAGGCAGATTTGCCGGTATCGACTTCGTTCGAATACTGTTGTCCATTATAGAGGAACGGTGATGTATAGTGGAAACAGCCACTATGAGCAATACGAAAAAGTACTGACATCTATAAAAGAAAAAGTCGTCTGAAAACATGGAAGACGAGTTTTCAGACGACCTTTAAAGGGAAAATACTTAATGGTTATTTCCGTCCATACAGGATAAGTGGTGAGCAACCTATTTTATTTTAAACAGTTACAGGGCAATCTCTACTTAAAACAGCAATGAAGTAGGATCTCCGTCTGCCGGCAGATCATATTTGGGATAGGAAGGTGTAGAAGCCGCCGGTGGGGGATTGTATTCGGCAGCTTTGGGTTTGCTTGGTGAGTATTCCGAAGCCGCTTTCGGAGTCGGAGTATCTTCGGCATCTATTTCGATTTCAGAACCGGCAGGCAATACTTCATCTTTCACCGGGGCGGGTTTCGGCATGACTTTCGGTTTGCTGAAGGCACTTGAGCCGCTCATCCATGCCAAGGATTTCAGCGGGGTTTTCAATTTGACGCCTTTAGCACAGGTCAAACAGTTTGCCGCTCCGGTACGCGCCTTCAAAATTGCATCGATACGGGCGGCATTAATCGTTTTGCCGTGCGCCTTAGCCCAGGCGGCAATACTTTTTTTCAGAGCATCGGTATCGAGGTTCTTTTTATTGTAAGGATCGCGATATGCAGCCAGCCAAAGATTTTTATTGGCATCTTCATTGAGGCTGGCAAGTTGGTAAATGACGGAAGCAGGGGCGCCGGTTGCGATGGTTTTTGCAAATTCAAGCGCATCCGGAGACTTCATTCGCACGCAACCGTGGCTGCGGACGCCCGGTACGCTGGCAGGCGCGTTCGTGCCGTGAATGCCCAAACTGAATTTCGGATCGCCCAAGCGGACAAAGACAGGACCCAGAGGATTATTGGGGCCGGGCGGTACGGATTTGACGCCGTCTCCGCGTTCTTTTTGAATAGATTTCGGAATGTGCCAAGTAGGATTAAAAGCTTTGGCTCCGATTTTGTGTTCCCCAAGGTTGGTTTGGGTCATGGCTTTGCCGACAGCAACGGGATAAATTTTTGTTAATTGTCCGTCGGTATAGAGGAACAGACGCTGTTGCGGAATGTTGATGACAACATGTTGACCTTGTGAGACGGGGGAAACATCAGGAACAGGTGTGTTGGCAGTTGCGTAGGCGGCCAAAGCTGCAAGGCTTGTACTGAAGAGAATTTTTTTCATGTTTTAAAATTTAAAAAGGGGGGAGGAAATATTTCGGGCAATCATACCTGAATCTTTTTGGTTTTGTGCGAGAATATGCGTTTTTGCAAACAAAATGTGCCCTGTCGGGCAAAATGGATTTTCTTGATGAAGATGCGGACAGATAACAGGCAATATGAGAGCGAGGCGGATATTTTTTCTTTGGATTATGAAGGAAGAGGTGTCGCGCGCGTTAATGGTAAGGCATTGTTTATTGAGGGAGCGATGCCGGGAGAGCGGGTGCGGTTTGAAATCATCCGTTCGAAAAAACAATTTGATGAAGCACGGGTCATTGACATCACCCGATATTCGGAAAATCGAGTTGAGCCGAAGTGTAGGTATTTTGATACATGCGGTGGTTGTTCAATACAGCACATTGATTCGACAGCCCAGATTGCATTTAAACAACGCATTATGGAAGAGCAGTTGGAACGCATCGGCAAAATCCGACCCAAGCAGATTCTCCCAGCTATATATGGAACACCATGGCATTATCGGGAGCGTGCCAGACTGAGTATTTCAAAGGATGCAGGTGGTCGTCTGAAAATCGGTTTTAAGGCAAAAAAGAGTCATGAAGTGATTGATGTCGATTCATGTATGGTGTTGCCGGCTCATATTTCTGAGAAGTTGCCAAAAATAAAGCAAATGTTGCAAAGTTTGATAGATTTGGATTTGCTATTCATTGAGTTTTTTAATAGCGAAAAACTAACGGTTTTGAACATTTGTTCCGGAAAAAAACCGCCTAGTCAAAAATTGAGACAACTTGAAAAATGGTTTGATACGATATTCGGTCATGAGAAAAAACAGTGGCAGATTTGGCTGCAAGCCCGAAGACAGGAGGCCCAGCCATTCTATCCGAAAGATTGTCAGCCTTTGGGATATGCTTTACCTGAGTTTGAGGTTGAAATGCCGTACAAACCCGGGGATTTTACCCAGATTAATGCAGGCTTAAATGGAGTGATGGTTGGCAGGGCTTTGAAACTTCTAGATATTCAGAAAAACGAGCGTATTGCAGATTTGTTTTGCGGGCTTGGAAACTTCAGTATTCCTATGGCAAAAAGTGGGGCTGAAGTGGTTGGAATCGAAGGTGAAGGTTCGTTGGTTAAGCGAGCACGAAACAATGCTTCGGCTAACGGTTGTTCCGATAGGGTATCCTTCTTTGAAGCGGATTTGTTTGAAACAGATGAGGTTGTGGTAGCGTCATGGGGTCAATTCGACAAGATGTTGCTTGATCCCCCGAGAGGCGGTGCCTATGCTGTTGTCAAATCACTACATGCTCCGTATTTGCCGGTAAGGATAGTATATGTTTCTTGCAATCCGGCAACCTTTGCCAGAGATGCGGAAGTGCTGGTAAATAAGGGCTATAAGCTGAAATTGGCAGGGGTAATGAATATGTTTGCACAGACTTCGCATGTCGAATCTATAGGTGTCTTCGATTTGGAAAATAGTATATAGGTATTTGCAAAATGGTTTTTTATGTAATTATCGGTTGAATCATGTTATCATAATTCACTCAGAAAATAAGATGATTCGGCAATTTTGATGGTTGCTGGATATGAATATAAAATATAGTTTGTTTGCTGCTCCACAGTAACGGGAGGTGTTCTTGGATTATTCACTTTTAATCGTATTGTTGGCGCTTTTGTTGGTTGTATTGCTGTTTATCCGCTTCAAACAAAGCGGAACGACACATAAAAAAACAACTAAGGTTGCCAAATCATCAATACATCATAACAAATCAAATCAAAAAGATGAGGATGCTCTCACTCCTGATTGGATGGATCAGGTCAATCAATCCGTTTCTAATACTGAACAGCAAGATTGGGAATGGGGTGGTGGAGAGACCTCTGGCTCAACAGCATCAGTATCTGCCCAGGAAGTTGATCCTCTGACTGAATATCAGGTGTACAAACAGTTCGGTTATGAAAGCAAGGCTGCGGAGTCTTTAGCTGGGTATCTGAACGGATTAGGTGATGGAGCTCCCGAAAAGCTGGTTCATGAATTAATCGGGCTGAGTCTCCGTGTCGGTAATATCGATATGTTGGCTGATGCTTTGGAAAAACACGGATTGGTTTTGCCTGAAGAGAGCTTGGCTGAATACGTTAAGATCGGTTTAATGACTGAGCCGACGCACTTGCGCCTGCGGGTTTTGGCGGAGGAACGTTTGGGATGGAGCTTGCAGGAAATTGAGCGCAGAATTGGTGAACCTTCAGGAATTGAAGATTCTTCAGAATCGGATTCAACTTCTTCAGATGATGTGCAGCACACTTCTCCAACTTCTCAAGCTTCAAAACGTTCTTTAATCGTGTTGGGAAAAAAAGAATTTAATGACATCACCCCTGAGGAAATGGGTGCAGTTATTGGGTTTGTTAAGCCTGAGCATGGTGCGAAAATTTTGAAGGATAAGGTTGATTATAAAACGGCCGTACAACAATATAACCGTGCTATTCAAACCTCTTCTAAACCTGCCAGCTTAATTATTGATGCTTTGAAGTTGGACTACCAAAATGAAGAAATTGGTCAGTTTGCGCAACATTTGTGGAAGCTTTATCACTCACTCGGCCAATATGGCCGCCAAGTGAAAGAACGTATGCTCGGCTGGGGATATAGTCTAGGCTATCATGAGGTTTTTGATGATTTGGAAAAGGGACCAAATGAGAACCGCGTAAAAGAAATCGGTTTGGCCAGAGGTTATTTGCAACCTACTTCTTTGCAAATGAAGGCAAAATACCGAGATTTGGTACAAAAAGACTCGTCCGTTATCAGCATGAATTCTTCACCTGCTGATGAGGCTCTAAAAGAAGTCGAGTCGCTATTGATGTATGGTCAGTTAGATTTGGCTGTTGATACTTTGGAGCAGGCCGTACTGCAATATCCGCAAGAGTCTCAGCTATATATCATGTTGTTTGATCTTTACGAAAGAGTTGAAGACTGGGCACGTTTGGAACATTTCTTACGCATCTTGCGTGAACGCGTTGTCAGTTTGCCGGAAGAGGTTATTTTGGCTATGAGCCGTTTGCTTCAACGCGTAAATCAATATTCAAAAAAATAAAATAACATTTAGAGAGTACCATCTATGGACAATCTGTTACCTAAAATTAAAACCATACGGGTTATGCTTCGTGATATGAATGAGCAGCAGGAAGCTGTATTCCGTATGGCTTTCAAAATGCACAATACGACGAATTATCAAATTATCGGTACGGATTCTGCTGAAAAGCCGGATTTGGTTTTGGTAGATACAGATACGGCTGACGGTATTGAGACTTGGAAAACGTTGAAAACCGAATATTCCGATATTCCAGTTGCGATGTTTTGCTCACAAGAACCTTCCGTGGAAACGCCATATCTCCCTAAACCGGTCAAATTCGATACCTTGTTTCCTGTATTGAGAAGTTTGGCTCAAGGGGGCAATGTTTTTAATCCTGCTGATAGTGAGGCAGCAAAACAAAATACTCAGGGTAATGGTAGTACCGAAGGGCGAAAAGCAACAATCAAACGGTTTAATCCGAATAAAGGATTGCTGGGAGCATTGAAGTTCGCTAGTCAAGGCCATCAGGATATTGCCGTTTTACATGAGGGCAAGCCGGTATTGATAGTTTTCCCAAGTATTCAGCGTGTTTTGTTGACTGTTAATGCGCATGATTTGGAGGGGCTTTGTAAAGATGACAATCTTTCTGTGGTATGCAAAGTAGTACCTGATAATCCTCAATGGAAGGAGAAAGCCAAAGTTACCATTATGTCTTGTCTGTGGCAGATGGCGATTTGGACTGCACAAGGTCGTCTGATTTATCCGATGACCCCTCAAACTATTTTTACATTGAAACGCTGGCCCAATCTGACTAGGCTGGCTCCAGTCCCTGAATCTATGAGGTTGTCTGCCTTTCTAACTAAAACATCGGTTAATCTGAATATCCTCTATAAGGTTATGCCGTTGGAGATGCCTGATATATTGAATTATCTTGCAGCTACCTCCGTAACCGGTTTCTTGGCAACGGACACTGAATACGCACACAATCAGACTAATGTTTCCGAACAAGTTGATGTAAATAGCAATGTGCCTGATAGTCAGATGGTAAAAGATGCTGAGAAGATTGCAGGACCGTCGCAAGAACAGCCACGCGGACTGCTGCAACGATTGATGCGTAAGTTATTGGGAAAACGATAAGAAGGACATGTAATGAAGGAAAATAAGATTATCTTTACCGGTCCGGTCGGAGTGGGTAAAACAACAGCTATTTCAGCTTTGTCGGATGAACCTCCTGTGCAAACGGACGCATCAGCTTCCGATATGACATTGGTGCGAAAGGGTTATACTACTGTAGCAATGGATTATGGAGTTATTCATTTGGATGAAGAGGTGAAGGTCCACCTTTATGGTACACCGGGGCAGGAACGCTTTAATTTTATGTGGGAGATTTTAAGTCAAGGTAGTATGGGTTTGGTTCTACTTTTGGATAATACCCGTACTAACCCACTAAAAGACCTGCAATTTTTCTTAGAGGCTTTCCGTGAATTATTGAAAAAAGCCCCGCTGGTTGTCGGTGTCACCAAGATGGATATTCGATCACTGCCAAGCGTTGACGTTTATCAGAAATACTTGGCTCAAAACAATTTTAATGTGCCGGTATTTGAGATTGATGCTCGAAGAGAAGATGATGTAAAACAATTGGTAAGTGCAATGTTGTTCTCAATCGACCCGGGTTTAGAGGTATAAAATAAATGGAATCGACTCTTTCTTTACAATCAAATTTATATCCTAAAGTTACACCGGCAGGGGCATATTATGCGGTGACGAGTGATACTCCCAGTGCCAGCCGCACTTTGTTATATAGTTTGCTGAAGGCAAGCCCGACAGAGGTTATCAGCAGTGAGAAAATTTTGGCATGGGCAGATACCAGTGATATCAATACCGCTTTGAATTTGCTGTACCGCCTACAACGCCTTGAGTTTTTGTATGGTGATGAAAATGCCAGTAATGAGGATATGCATCTTACTGATGAGCAATTGCCTTCTGTATTGGAGCAACTTTCAAGCTCAGGTAAGGCATTATTGGCAGACGAGAACGGATTGTATTTTGCAAATGCGAATTTCCATCACGAGGCTGCCGAAGAGTTGGGGCTTTTGGCCAGTGAAGTGACAAAGATGGACAGCAGCCATCGCCTATTAATCCGTAATAATCTGCATATTAATAATAATGCATGGGGTATTTGCGATCCTTCAGGACAAAGTGAGTTGACTTTCTTCCCCTTATATATCGGTAATACCAAGTTGATTTTGGTTATCGGCGGTATGCCTGATTTGAACAAGGAGGCATTTGTAACCTTGGTCAAAGTTTTATACCACCGCTATGGAAGCCGTTAACACACTAGATACCGATTATTATTTTAGAATGGAATATGTATGCAACAATTATTGATTTCTGTATTGAGCGATTTGAATAATACCTCTCCTGATATTACTGCTTCAGCCGTTATTTCTACTGACGGTTTGCCTATTGCAACTATGCTGCCGTCGCATTTAAATGCAGACCGTGTTGGTGCAATGTCAGCAACATTGCTGGCATTGGGTAACCGCTCCGTCCATGAGTTGGCTTGCGGTGAGCTTGATCAGGTTATGGTGAAAGGGAAGACAGGTTATATTTTGCTGAGTCAGGCAGGAGAAAACGCTGTTTTGGCTTTGATGGCAAGAGAAAGCGGTAAGCTGGGCTTGATTTTGTTGGATGCCAAGCGTGCTGCGAAGCATATTGCTGAAATTCTATAAATTCCGGTATTTATCTGTATTTTGGGAACTTACACCATTGTATTTTTAAAATAGTGTTGACGTAAGTTACTTCTTTCTCTATAATCCAAAATCTTTCCCCGATAGCTCAGTCGGTAGAGCGACGGACTGTTAATCCGCAGGTCCCTGGTTCGAGCCCAGGTCGGGGAGCCAAATATAAAAGCCTGATTATTTCAGGCTTTTGCCTTATTCACTGAGAGGTCGTCTGAAATATTTCAGACGACCTCTCAGCTTTTATGATGTTTTAAATACGACGCATCCTTATTTATAGAAAACTTTCCAATCAGGAATATACAGCCTAATCCTTGCTTACTTAAGGAAAATGGTGGTTTAAGAACGTTTAGCGTTTAATTATGATGCTTGTACTGTTTTTACCTGGTTGCTTTTTATTAGATGTGTTCATTTATTAAATACAAGAAAATGTATAGGGTATAGGATAAATGTGTAGGAGTTTTAAAGCGGTATTAAGGGATACGACCTTAAATAGTTTTTGTGTTTTTTCATCAAACGACATCTTCTATAGGGGAATTCTCACAAAGCCTCCAGCATTGTTATGTTTCCCGTCTTAATCCTGTTGCTTGGTGAACAAAAAAAGCTACTTGGAAAATTAAATGTCGGCAGACCCAAGGAAATCTTGGAAGTATTTTATGTTTGTTTTTAGCAGGCAGAGTTGATGGATGATGAAATGGAAATGAATGAAAGAATAGCGATGACATTAGATGACTGGATACGGCAGTCTCCGCTACCGCGCATAGAGGCACGTATGCTTTTGCAAAAGGCAGGAGGTTACAGCCGTGTTCAATTAATAACGCAGGGAGCAGAAGCGATTCCAGCAGATGTTTTCGTACGGCTAGAGAGTTTGGCGGAGCGTCGTCTGAATGGTGAACCAATGGCTTATATCATGGGTGGACGGGAGTTTTATGGCCGTTGGTTTGAAGTCTGCCCTGATGTTTTGATTCCTCGTCCTGAAACCGAGCATTTGGTTGAAGCGGTTATCGAACATCTCCCGAAAAACGGACGGGTTTGGGATTTGGGTACCGGTAGCGGAGCGGTTGCCGTTACGGTGGCATTGGAACGGAAGGATGCAGAAGTACGCGCATCTGATATTAGCAGGCAGGCCTTGGTTGTAGCCTGTCGAAACGCAGAAAATTTGGGCGCAGCAGTTGAGTTTGCATCAGGATCATGGTTTGATACAGATAAAACGTCGTCTGAAGACAAATATCGTTTTGACGTTATTGTTTCCAACCCTCCTTATATTGAGGCAGATGACAGCCATTTGAATCAAGGAGATTTACGTTTTGAGCCTCAAACGGCATTGACCGATTTTGCCGACGGCTTGACCTGTATTCGGGAGCTGGTACAGCGTGCGCCTGAATTTTTGAAAGAGGGTGGATGGTTGCTGTTGGAACATGGATATAACCAAGGTGGGGCAGTACGGCAGATTTTGTCGGAAAATGGTTTTACAGAGATTGAAACCCGACAGGATTTGGCCGGTTTAGACAGGCTGACTTTGGGCATCAGGCGACATATTGAATAAGGGTTTTGGTAGTTTGAATAATAAAAAACCAAACGTCAAACCCGTACACACCAATACAGCCTGGAATTTAAAAAGGTCGTCTGAAAACCTAAAAATGAGGTTTTCAGACGACCTTTTTAAAGATTACGCCTTACAAATCAAATTCAGCCACGACCGGCGCATGGTCGCTGGGACGTTCTTGCGCGCGTGCGTCCAAATCGACATAAACGTCTTTCAACACGGCAGACAGGGCGGGGCTGATGAGCTGGTGGTCGATGCGCAGTCCGAGTTTGCGTTGGAACATCGCGCCGCGATAGTCAAACCAAGTGTAAAACGCGCCTTCGGGGTGGATTTGGCGCAGGCTGTCGGTCAGGCCTAAATCCAGCAGATTTTTGAACCACTGTCTCTCGATGGATGAGCAGTGGATTTTTTCATGCCATTTTTCGGGGTCGTAGCAGTCGGCATCGGCGGGCGCGATATTGAAGTCGCCGAGCAAGACCAGTTTTTCGTAGCGGGTCATTTCGTCGCGGACAAATTCAGTCAAAGCGGCAAACCATTGTTCTTTATATTGGAATTTCGGGCTGTCGAGGGCTTCGCCGTTGACGCAATAGACATTGATGACGCGCACGCCGTCGACGGTTGCGGCGATGACGCGGCGTTGCGGGTCGTCGGGCAGAGTGGGTAGACCGACGTGTACGTCTTGCGGTTCGCTGCGGCTGATGATGGCGACGCCGTTGTAGGTTTTTTGCCCGCTCCAAACGCTGTGCCAGCCCATCATTTGCAGGGCGGCGGCGGGAAATTTGTCTTGGTCGAGCTTGAGTTCTTGCAAGACGAGGACATCGGGCTGATGGTCGGCAAGCCAGTTTTGCACCTGCGGCAGGCGCACGTTGAGGGAATTGACGTTCCAAGTGGTGATTTTCATGCGGATTCCGTGTGTGAGGGTCGTCTGAAAAGCGTTTCGGGCTTTTCGGGCAAAATAAGGACAAAACAAAAGCGGTTCATGAAAACCGCTTTGTTGGGTAAACGGGACGCTATTGTATCATCAGGGGATTGGGGCGGCTGCCGGTTTTGAAACAAAAATCCGTTTGAGAAAACAAGGCTCAACAGCCTTCAGGCGGCTTTACGGTTTTCCAAATTGCGCAGCGTATCGAGGATGGCGGCGGCTTCTTCGGATACTAGCCGGTATTCGATGATGCGGTGGTAGCGGGTGAAATCGATCAGACCTTCGGAGCGCAGGCGCGCGAGATGGTTGGAAACGGCGGTCGCAGGTTGTCCGAGCGTTTCGGATAATTCGGCGATGCTGCGTTCGCTGTCCATCAGCATGAACAAAATGGTCATGCGTTCGGGGTTGGCGATGAGTTTGAGAAGGGAAGAGAGACGTTTGGTTTCCATGATGTATGCCTTTCTATTCGTTAGCTTGATTTGAGGAGTATTACAAAAAGAAGATGATTGTGATTCTTTTTATATTTCTAAGAAATTTCAAATGCTTATGTTTGTAAGTGTACCGCATTCAGGTGCAAAAGAGAGCATATGCGTTTAAATTTGCCGTAAATAATTGTTGTTTGGGCAAATCCCGAAGTATTTTAAAATGGGTAAAAGGGACGATTTTTTAGAAATGAAAAACAGGCTTAATCTATATGAAAATAAAAACAGCAGAAGTATAGAATTAGGGTTTTATAAAAAATATTTATAAAACAATTAAATATAAAAATAAAACTGTTCTTCGGTATTTGTATTGATAGTGGTTAGCTGTTTTGGAATATTAACGAAGTTTTAGGGAAAGTCTTATCGGTACGTTTTTAGTCTGTAAAAATTTTACAACAGTTACTATCAATTTTGTTATTTGATTTGAAGGTGCATCTTGATGGCAACGGCGTGCAGGCAGTCAACGAGGTATCGACTGCCTGCGTATTCGGCTATACAATCCGACCACCTTTCTTTGGTATACCTTTATGTATATTCTGATTACCTTTTTCTTCAAACTCTTCGCCGCCATGCCGCTGCGCCTGCTGCACGCATTGGCGGGCGTGTTGGGCTGCGCGGTTTATTATCTGCGCCGTGAGGATCGCGAACGCGTATTTGACAATATGCGGACGGCCGGTTTGCAGCCCGATGAAGCGGCGGTCAAGGCTGTGTTCCGCGAAACGGTCAAAGGCGGGTTGGAATTGCCCGTGGCTTTTTTCAGACGACCTGAAAGCATAGAAAAATTGTTTGTAGAAGTACGCGGATGGGAACATGTACAGGCTGCGTTGGATGCGGGCGAAGGATTGTTGTTTATTACCCCGCACATCGGCAGCTACGACCTTGCCGGACGATATATCAGCCAACAGCTTCCGTTTCCACTTACGGCGATGTACAAACCGCCGAAGCTCAAAGCGATGGATGAAGTCATGCAGGCGGGGCGCGTACGCGGTAAAGGTAAAACCGCACCGACCAGTATTCAAGGCGTTAAGCAGGTCATCAAAGCCTTGCGTGCGGGCGAAGCCACCATCATTTTGCCCGACCATGTCCCCGCGCCCGAAGAAGGTGGAGACGGTGTGTGGGCGGAGTTCTTCGGTAAACCGGCTTTTACCATGACGCTGGCAGGCAAGCTTGCGCAGGTAAAAGGGGTTAAGGCATTGTTTTTCTGCGGAGAACGCCTGCCGCAAGGACGCGGGTTTGTCCTGCATATCGAACCCTTACGCGGCGAACTGAACGGCAATAAAGAACACGATGCGCGGGTAATCAATGAAAATACGGAATATTGGATACGCCGGTTCCCGACGCAATATCTGTTTATGTACAACCGCTACAAACAGCCCGCAGGTGCGCCGGAGCCTCCCGGGCATGGGTGAAAAAATGTGAAAGGTCGTCTGAAAACCTGGGGTTTGAGTTTTTCAGATGACCTTTTTTAATCATTTTTGTGGACGGATTCCACGCGACGGTGCTTGTGTTGTCGGCAGACACCGTAGTGAGGGCTTTGTCCGCGAGCCACTCAAAATTTCAAACATCTGTCCGTCAATTATCTTCGTGGGTAGAACCCACGCTACGGATACCGAGTCAGCCAAAACCGATAGAAAGTTCAAATATGAAAGGTCGTCTGAAACCTACATCGGGTTTTCAGACGACCTTTTTGTGTCAATCATTTTCGTGGACAGAGTCCACGCTACGGCACTTGTGTTGCCAACAAACTTTGTAGCGTGGGCTTCGCCCACGAATCGCTAAACATTTCAGACGACCTTTCCTACACCTTCCCACATCGGCAATATCAGGCTTCACTTCTGTCCGCTTTGTTCCACCTGCCGTTTGAAGCGTGTGCCTGCGGCGTGGTAGAAGGGGCGGGGGGAGAATTGGCGGGAGACTTGTGAGGCGAAGATGCAGGCGATGAGCAGCCAGAAGAGGAGGTTTTGTCCGCCGGTCATTTCCATCACGACGACGGCGGAGGTGAGCGGCGATTGGGTGGCACCGGCGAGGAAGGCTGCCATGCAGATGAGGACGAGGACGTGGGTGCCTTGGGCGAGTCTGGTGAGGATGGCGATGTGTTCGCCCAAGACTGCGCCTATGGTGAGGGAAGGGGTGAAGATGCCGCCGGGCGTACCTGTCCAGTAGGTCAGGACGGTGGAGAACCATTTGGCGGCGGCGAGTCCGGCGGGGGCTTCGTGGATGCCGCGCAGGGCTTGGGCGGCTTCGTGGTAGCCTGTGCCGTAGGTTTTGCCTTGGTAAAGCGTGCCGATGGCGGCGAGCAGGATGCCGATGAGGGCGGCGGTAATCAGGGGATGGCGGCGGATGTGTTCGCGCCATTTGGCGGGGGCGAAGGCGGTGGCGCCGAGATACAGGGTGCGTCCGAACAGTCCGCCGGCGATGCCGCACGCGAGTCCGCAGCCCAGTACCCAGCCGAGCATATTGTCGAGCGCGCCGCCGCTGAAGCCTGAGAAATAGGGGTTGTTGCCTTGAATGGCGACTTGGATGAAACCGGCGGCGAGGACGCCGAGCAGGATTTGCCGCTCCCAACGCAACATGACTTCGCGCCCGAGTTCTTCGATGGCGAAAATCACGCCTGCGAGCGGGGCGTTGAACGCGGCGGCAAGTCCGCCTGCCGCGCCTGCGGCGATAAGATCGTTTTCCTGCATGCCGCGAAAGGCGAAGCCGTGTTTTTTGCACCATGCGCCCCACGCGCTCATGACTGCCGCGCCGACTTGGACGGACGGTCCTTCACGCCCGACGGACGCGCCTGCAAACATGGCGAGGAAGGTCAGCGGGATTTTGAGGAGGGTTTCGCGGAGGCGGATCAGGCGGGTTTTGTTGGCGCCGTAGGGCAGGGCGAGGCTGGCGAGCACTTGCGGGATGCCGCTGCCGGAGGTGTAGGGGGCGAAACGGCGGGTGATCCAGACGATGAGCGGCAGCCCGAAGGGTAGGGCGACCCAGGCAAACCAAGGATATTTTTGCACCAGCTCCGCATTCATTTCTAACGCGAAATCTGCCATCCAGGCAAACAGGAGGGCGGTCAGCGCGACCAATGCCGAACCTGCCAGCAGGAACAGAAAAGCAATGCTTTTACGCGAGATGCGGCGGGTTTGGCGGATTTTGTGCGTGATGTGGTAGGCGGGCGGTTTGGTCGGCATGGTATGCGGAAGTGTGGAAAAGGTCGTCTGAAAAGGGTTATTGCAGAAGGGGCACCAATGCGTTAAGAAAGCCTAGAGCGAAGGGTAGTAAAAATGCCGAAACGATACCGACACCCCAGTAAATAGATCGGTGCTGCGTAGGTTTGTCAGTGGTGGCGCGCAGCAGTTTGAAATAGAGTGCGAACCAAGCAGATGACACGGCGGCAGTCAGTAACAAGCTGAAGGGAGAGAAGAATGAGTAAAAAACGTAGCCTATCAGTGTCATTATCACAGCATAAAGCACGCCCGCGCCTACCGCCCATTTCCAGATGGGATAGAGCTTGTCGGGAAAGTCTAGTGTTCCTGAGGCTTGAAGTCTGCCGAATGTTAATATGAATATAATGTCTAACATGATTATTGCCTTGTGAGTAAGATTTTTTTGTTTTTCAGACGACCTCGAGGTCGTCTGAAAAAAGAGGGGGCGGCATTCAGCCTATTTCCCCGTTGGTGAATGCATAATAAATAAGTTCGCCAAATAAAACAATTTTTTGGTCAGTGGGGTTAAGGCTATACCTGAAAGAATGCCCAGTCCCCAATAGATAAACCGGCGGCGTTTCGGGTCGGACGTGGTACGCAACATTTTGAAATACAAAAGCAAGCAACCGAACATGCAGATGGTTTGGAACAGAATGAGGGGGAGGCTGTCAATGGCTTTGGAAATCGAATCATGAACGATGATTGTCACTATGCGTATACATAAATAAATCAAAGCCGAGCCTGCCGCCGAATGCCAAAAAGGGACGGATGTGTCGGATGAGTCGGTTGTCCTGTGGGGTTGAAGCCTGCCGAATAACAATATAAAGACAATGTCAGACATAATGAGTCGCCTTAACGTAAGCTGTTTTTGTTTTTCAGACGACCTCGGGGTCGTCTGAAAGTTTATGGTGCGGCGATATGGGGCAGTACCGCGCTAAGGTATGTCAGTACGTCGATCATCCGCAACGCCGAAGCGGCTGCCATATCCCTGTAAACACAGTGATGCAGCCGAACAGTATGGGTTTTCGCGGATAAAGCCCGCGTTACGGTTTGCGCTTGGTCTAAAGGTCGTCTGAAACGGTTTTCAGACGACCTTTTTTCGTGCTGCCTTAACCTGTATTGCGCAAACCTTGTGCCACGCCGTTGATGGTCAGGTGCACCATCAGGAGGGTGTGCGGGTCGTGCGGGTCTTTGCGCAGGCGTTTGAGCATGGCGACTTGCAGGCCGTTGAGCGCGTTCAGGTACGGAATCCGCAGGGCGAGCGAACGGGCGAGGCTGCGGTTGTCGCGCAAGAGTTCGTCGGTTTGCAGAAGGTCGAGCAGGGCTTTGCGGCTGCGTTGGTATTCTTCCTTAATCATGCCGAAGATGACGGCGGCTTTTTCGGGCGATTCGCTCAAGCCGGCGTAGTTTTCGGCGAGGGTGATGTCGGTTTTCGCCATGACTTGTTCCATATTGGAGAGCATGGCTTGGAAGAATGGGTTGTGGTGCGCGTGTTCCTGCAGGGCGGCAAGGGTTTCGGGTTTGCCTTCGCACAGGCTTTCCACTGCGCTGCCGAAGCCGTACCACGCGGGCAGCATGAGGCGGTTTTGCATCCATGAGAACACCCACGGTATCGCGCGCAAATCCTGTATCCGCGCCAAGGTTTTGCGGCTGGCGGGGCGGCTGCCGAGGTTGAGGGTGGCGATTTCCTGTATGGGGCTGGTTTGCAGGAAATAGTCGATGAAGTCGGGGTGGGTAATCAGCTCGCGGTAGTATTTGAACGACACGTCCGACAATGCCTGCATGAGCGCGGGTTCGGGGTCTTTTTGATCGGGCAGCAGGCTGGCTTCGAGCGTGGCGGCAACGAGGGTTTCGAGGTTGCGCACGGCGTTGCCGGGATCGGCGTATTTGGCGGTGATGACTTCGCCTTGCTCGGTGATGCGGATTTGTCCGGCCACGCTGCCCGCCGGTTGGGCGAGGATGGCTTGGTAGGATGGGCCGCCGCCGCGGCCGACGCTGCCGCCGCGGCCGTGGAAGAGGCGCATACGGACATCGTATTTTTTGAAGAGTTCGACCAAGCCCAATTCCGCCTGATAGAGGCACCAAGAGCTGGTAACGTAGCCGCCGTCTTTGTTGGAATCGGAATAGCCGAGCATGATTTCCTGAATGTTGTCGCGGCTTTGCAGCAGGTCGCGGTACCATTCGTTGCTGAACATGGTTTCCATGACGGGGCAGGCGTTTTCGAGGGCTTCGATGGTTTCGAAGAGCGGGACGATGTTGATGCGGCTTTGCGGTTTGCCGTTTTCGACCGTCAACAGGCCGCTTTCTTTGAGCAGCAGCGCGAGGGCGAGTAGGTCGCTGGGCTGTTCGCAGTTAGAGATGATGCTTTGGGTAACGGCGTTTTCACCGAATTCGTCTTTGATGTTGCGCGCTTCGTTGAAAATCGCCATTTCGCGGCGGGTGTGTTCGCTGTAAGTGATGAACGGGCTGGACAGCGGCCGCTGGTGTTTCAGCTCGCGCAGCAGGACGGTTTGTTTTTCCGTTTCGGAAAGGCTGCCATAGTCTTCCAAACCGGCGTGTTTGAAGAGTTCGGCGACGACATCGGCGTGTTTTTCCGCGTGTTGGCGCAAGTCGAGCGGCATCATGTGGAAGCCGAACACGGACACGGAACGGATCAGGTCGGCGAGCCTGCCTTCGCCCAAAAGCGCGCTGCCGTTGTCGCGCAGGGAGCGTTGCAGCTTGTGGAGGTCGTCTGAAAACTCTTGCGCGGAGGCGTAAGGCATCATGAAGCCGAATTTGCAGCCCATGCCCAAGCCGAGCGAGCGGGCTTTGCCCATCACGCGCGCCATGATGTAGGCGATGGCGCGGCGGTAAGGCTCTTCGGTGCGGGCGATTTCTTCGTCGGGCGATTCGTCCGACAACGCCATCACATCGTCGTTGACTTTGACGCGGCGGACGGAAAGCGGCAGCTCGCGGTAGAGTTTGTCGAGTTCGCCGCGGTAAAAGCGGAACACCGCGTCGGCATGGCGGCGGAAAGCGAAACGCAGGGTCTCGGCGGAGACAAACGGATTGCCGTCGCGGTCGCCGCCTATCCAGCCGCCGATTTTTAAGATGTCGGGCACGTCAACGTCAGGATAGGTCGTCTGAAACTCGCGTTCCATGCTGCGGTAGAGTTTGGGCAGCGCCTCAAAGAAACTCATCGGGAAGATGGATACGCCGTTGTTGATTTCATCGTTGACGCTGAGTTTGTGGTGGCGCGTTTCACTGGTTTGCCACAAGCCCAGCAAAATAGTGTCGATTTCGCGGCGCAATTCCGCCAGCGCGTCGGCATGGGTGCAGCGTTCGCGGCGGGGCAGGAGGGCGCGGATGCGGCGGTTGAAGTTCAACACGGTTTGGCGTTGCACTTCGGTCGGGTGTGCGGTCAGAACGGCGGTAACATTGGTCGTATTTAATTGTTTTTGAACCGTTTTGCCGCCGATTTTCGCCGCTTTGAGTTTGCGTACCGTTTCCGCCAAGCTGCCTTCCGCGCCGCCGTGTCCCGCCTCTTCGTGGATTTGGCGGCGGCGTTCGTGGTGTACGTCTTCGGCGATGTTCAGAATCTGCGCGAACAAGCCGCAGGCAAGCGTCAGGTCGTGGGTTTGTTGTTCGTCCAGTTGCGGCAAAACCTTCTCAATCAAAGCCGCGCTGTCGTCCGAAGTGGACAACAGCTTGACCGTTTCCACCACCAAAGGCGAGGCTTCTTCGTGCAGGAGTTTGTACAAAGATTGTTTCAAAAATTCCGCGTCTGCCGCCAGAGCCGCGTCTTTGGGATTGTTCAGGATATGCAGTTGCATGATTTTCTCTCTTTATTTATTTATCTCAAAAACAAACGTAAAACATTGTATAGCAGGTCGTCTGAAACCGCCATCGGAAAAGGTGTTGCAAAACACCGAAACTTGATGTAACCCGCGTCCGCACAAGTCAAGCCGTTAATTCCTTAACAAAACCGCCCGTGCATTTCAGTCCGATTATTCTGCCGTTCGTATCCGCAGCATAGTCCGAAGTGTAGAAATCCCGTAAAATACTACGACATAAAATCCTATTTTCACGCAGGCACAGTATGTTCAACTTCAACTCCGTACGCGAAAACGACAAACGCCAACCCACCGTCCGCACCGCCGTAGCAAGCGGCTCCATCAACATGAGCACCTCCGCCATCAAAGTTTTGGCGGAAAACGCCACCCAAAACGCAGGCATCCTCAACGTCGCCCGTGTTGCCGCCGTCCAAGGCATCAAGCAGGTCGGACTGATTGTCCCGCTTTACCAACCCGCTGTCTTGCAACACGTCCGCGTCGATTTCGATGTCGATCTCGAACTCGCCTACGTCAAAGCTACCGTAACCGTCACTTCGGAAGGCGGCAAAAGCATCACGACCGAAGCCATTACCGGCGTCAACGTTGCCCTCATGTCCATCTACGACATGATGAAAGAAGTCGACCAGTCCATGATGATGACCCGCATCCACCTCGAATCCGAAAGCGGCGGCGAACGCGGCCCGTTTGTATTCGACGATGCCTACGAAAACATCGAATTCTGATTGAACAAACAAAGGTCGTCTGAAAACCCGGTTTGAGGTTTCAGACGACCTTGTTTTTCAGCAAAGCTTTATGATGAAACGCTTTCGGACAGGGAGCTGTTTTTGTTTGATACGGTTTTTTGTTGGTGCTGTCTTATGATGAGGCAGTATTATCAGAAATTGTTCATGTTTTAAAATTCGATTATACTTATAAAGTATTAGTTTTTTAGTTATTTTGTATAGTATTGCAACAAATTCAAATAGGGAATACCTATGTCGTCATTCCCGCGCGGGCAGGCGTTTTTCTTTTTTAACCCACGATAAAACAACAGAGAGAATTTATGGACACATCCCAACCTGCGCCCCGTTCCGACCAACAAGCCAACCGCCGCTATCTGACCGTGTGGCGGTGGCATTTTTATTTCGGGCTATTGGTCGCACCCTTCCTGACCCTGCTTGCCATCACAGGTCTGGGCATGCTTCTATTCGCCAACATCACCGGTAAAGAGGGCGAGCGCATACACGTTACCCCGCAGGCGCAGGTGCAGCCTTTGTCGGCGCAGGCGGAAGCGGCGCGGCAGTCTGTGAACCCTGAAACCGCTTCGGTGGTGCAATATATCGCGCCGCGCGCCGACGATATGGTTGCCGTGTTCCGCGTGAATAATGACGAAAAAGCGACCATGGTCGCCGTCGATCCTTACACGGCGAAAGTCGTCAGTTCCATGCCACGCAATGAGGGCTGGTATCACACGATGGACGGAATCCACGGCGATATGATGCTCGGCACGGCGGGCGATTACCTGATAGAAACCGCCGCGTCGCTGACCATCCTGATGATGATTACGGGGATTTATTTGTGGTGGGCGAAACAGCGCAGCCTGAAATCTATGCTTGTGCCGCAAACGGGCAAAGGACGCTCGTGGTGGCGCAGCATGCACGGCGCATTCGGCACTTGGGTTTCTTTGATTTTATTGTTGTTCTGCCTGTCTGGTGTTGCTTGGGCGGGCATTTGGGGCGGTAAGTTCGTTCAGTCTTGGAGCCAGTTCCCCGCCGGCAAATGGGGGGTCGAACCGAACCCCGTATCCGTCGTGCCGACCCACGGCGATGTGTTGAACGACGGCAAAACCAAAGAAGTGCCGTGGATTCTAGAACTCACGCCCATGCCTGTTTCCGGTACGACGAAGGGCGAAAACGGCATCAATCCGAGCGAACCGATGACTTTGGAAACGGTTGACCGCTTCGCCCGCGAAATCGGTTTCAAAGGCCGCTACCAGCTCAACCTGCCCAAAGGCGAAACGGGCGTGTGGACGCTGTCGCAAGATTCGATGAGCTACGACATGGTCAGCCCGACCGCCGACCGCACGGTGCACATCGACCAATACAGCGGCAAAATCCTGGCCGACATCCGTTTCGACGATTACAACTCCTTCGGCAAATTCATGGCGGCCAGCATCGCGCTGCACATGGGGACGCTGGGCTGGTGGAGCGTGCTGGCGAATGTCTTGTTCTGCCTGGCGGTTATCTTCATCTGCGTCAGCGGCTGCGTGATGTGGTGGAAACGCCGCCCGTCCAAAGCGGGCGGACTGGTACCTCCGGCGCAGAAAATCGAGCTGCCGGTATGGTGGGCAATGGCTGTGCCGCTTTTGATCGTGGCGGTATTGTTTCCGACCGCCATCGCCGCCATCGCCGTGATTTGGCTGTTGGATACGGCTTTGCTATCACGGATTCCGGCGCTGTCGCGGTGGTTCAAATAACGGTTTGAGCCGTTTCCCGCAAACCGATACGCAGCGTGGGCAATGCCCACAAATAGGATGGGTTTGAAGGTCGTCTGAAAATCCGATTTTGGTTTTCAGACGACCTTTCCTTATTTTTACCCCGCGGTTTTCCTTTTCCGCCCGCTTCGGTATCATACCGCCTGTCTGTTTATCCCTGACGGAATCCCGATTATGTCTGACTGGTCCCTCCCCGATTTCGAACGCAAAATCTGCCCGCCCGAAGAATTGGTGCAACGTCTGCACACGCTTCCCCGCCCGCTGGTGTTTACCAACGGCTGTTTCGATATTCTGCACAGGGGGCATGTTACCTATCTGGCGCAGGCGCGTTCGGCGGGGGCGGCGTTGGTGCTGGCTTTGAACACGGATGCGTCCGTGCGCCGTTTGGGCAAGGGGGACGACCGCCCCGTCAATCCGCTGGAAAACCGCGCGGCGGTGGCAGCGGCATTGGCAAGCGTGGATTTGGTCACTTGGTTTGACGAAGACACGCCCGCCGAGTTGATTGAGCAAATCAAACCCGACATCCTGATTAAAGGCGGCGACTGGCCAGTTGAAAAAATCGTCGGCGCGCAAGAAACGCTGGCGCGCGGCGGCAAAGTGTTTTCCATTCCGTTCCTGCACCAAACTTCCACCACGAAAACGCTGGAAAAAATCCGCGCAGCCGAGGGCGGCAAATGACCGCGCTGAAACTGCCGCACAGTCGGGTTTTGGCGGAACTCGCCGACGGTCTGCCGCAACACGTTTCCCATCTCGCGCGTATCGCAGGCGTGAAGCCGCACCAGCTCAACGGCTTTTGGCAACAGATGCCCGCACACATCCGCGGACTGCTGCGCCAGCACGACGGGCAATGGCGGCTCGTGCGCCCACTTGCCTTGTTTGACGAAGAAGCGTTGCAGCGTTTGGGCGCGGAACGCGGTTTTCAGACGACCTTAAAACACGAATGCACATCCAGCAACGACGAAATCCTGAATCTGGCGCGCACTTCGCCCGAACAAGCCCATAAATCGCTCTGCGTCGCGCATCTGCAAACCAAAGGCCGCGGGCGGCAGGGACGCAAGTGGACACACCGGCTGGGCGAATGCCTGATGTTCAGCTTCGGCTGGGTATTCGACAAACCGCAGCACGAACTCGGCTCGCTCGCCCCCGCCGTCGCGCTCGCCTGCCGCCGCGCTTTAGCCGCATCGGGTTTGGACATACAAATCAAGTGGCCGAACGATTTGGTCGCCGGCAGGGACAAACTCGGCGGCATCCTGATCGAAACCGTCCGCAACGGGGGCAAAACCGCCGCCGTCATCGGCATTGGCATCAATTTCGTCTTACCCAAAGAAGTTGAACACGCCGCCTCCGTCCAAGCCCTTTTCCACAACGCGCAGCTTGCCCGCGGCACCGCCTCCGTACACTGCATTCCCGCTTCAACGCTGTTGGACAAATTATTGGGCGAACTCAATGCCGTGCTGACGCAATACGCGCAAAACGGGTTCGCCCCCTTCCTCGAAGAATACCAAACCGCCCACCGCGACCACGGCAAACCCGTCCTGCTCCTGCGCGACGGGCAAACCGTAAACGAAGGCACCGTACTCAATGTTGATGCGCAAGGTGCGTTGCACCTGATGACAACCACGGGCGAACAAACCGTCGTCAGCGGCGAAATCAGCCTGCGCCCCGACGACACGCCCCGCACCGCCGCGCCGCGCTCGCCCGAACGCCTCCTCCTGCTCGACGGCGGCAACAGCCAGCTCAAATGGGCATGGGTGGAAAACGGCGTATTCAACGAAGTCACCCGCGCGCCGTACCGCGATTTGAGCAGGCTCGGCGAAGAATGGGCAGCGCGTTCAGACGACCGTACCCGCATCGTCGGCTGCGCCGTGTGCGGCGACCTCAAAAAAGCCCTGGTCGAAACCCACCTGACCGCGCCCGTCCGCTGGCTGCCCTCCATGTTGCAGGCGCTCGGCATCCGCAACCACTACCGCAACCCCGCCGAACACGGCTCCGACCGCTGGTTCAACGCCTTGGGCAGCCGCCGTTTCAGCCAAAATGCCTGCGTCGTCGTCAGCTGCGGCACCGCCGTAACCACCGACGCACTCACCGAAGACAACCATTACCTCGGCGGCACCATCATGCCCGGTTTCCACCTCATGAAAGAAGCCCTTGCCGCCAAAACCGCCAACCTCGACCGCCCCGCCGGCAAAGTGTACCCCTTCCCCACTACCACGCCCAACGCCATCACCAGCGGCATGATGGATGCCGTTTGCGGAGCCGTCATCATGATGCACGGGCGGCTGCAACAAAAAACGGGCGAAGGCAAACCCGTCGACGTCATCATCACCGGCGGCGGCGCAAGCAAAGTCGTCAACGCACTGCCCAAGCAGTTTGTTTTGGACAATACAGTAAAAATTGTAGATAATCTCGTCATTTACGGCTTATTGAACTGGATCGCGCAAGAACAGGAACAGCCTGATAAATTGCCCGAATAAGCAGCCATACCGTAGCGCAGATTCAAAAAGGTCGTCTGAAACGCAACACCGCTTTTCAGACGACCTTCAGACGCAGCAAACTTCAGCCGATTGGTTTTGATGCCGATCCGCCACAACCAATAACAACACAAAACCGCCCGCACACCGCAACGGCAACCGAACACAAAAAAGGAAAACAACTCATGAAATGGCTTTTCGCCGCCCTCGTGGCACTCAACATCATCGTCTTCGGCGGCATGATTACGCACCGCCTCAACAACGCCAAATCCCCCAACGCCGCGCCCGTAGAAGGCGGTGCCCACGAACTCGCCCAACCTGAATCCCTGCGCCCGCAGCAAGCCCCCGCGCCTGCCGACAACGCGCAACCCGACTGGCTGCAAACCGACGAAACACAAGCCGACCTGCCCGAGCCCGAATCCGAAGAAGCCATAGCCGAACGCAAGAAAAAAGAAGAAGAGGAACAGGCGCGCCGCGAAAAAGAAAAAAAAGAACGTGAAGAAAAAGCCCGCCGCGAAAAAGAAAAAGCCGCCGCCGAAAACACCAATCCGAATGCTGCCGCCAACGAAAATCCCGCCGCCAAAAACGCAGCCGCCGCCCGCCAATGTACGTCTAACGCCAGCGTTACCCTGGATGAAGACGACTACCACCGCATCAAAGGCCTGCTGACCCGCTGGCCGCACGCCGCCAGCCGCACCGTAGAAAAACGCGGCGCATCGAAAGACCACGCCGCCAAAACCTTCCGCGTCGTGCTGCCCGCCGACAGCGAAGCCATGAACCGCCTCGAAGCCCTCGGCAACAAAGGCTTCAACGGCACGCTCCACAACGGCGAAATCAGCCTCGGCGTCATGAAAAGCCGCTCCTCCGCCCAAGTCCTCATCTCGCGCCTGTCCGCAGCAGGTTTCGGCGGTGCGCGCATCGTCGAACAAGACGACAAAGGCAACGCCGCCGACAGCACCCTCAGCGTCTCCCGCATGACCGTCATCTTCATGTCGGTCGATGAAAAAGACGCACAAGAAATCCGCAACATCGTCGGACGCTACGGCAACCTGAACATGAAAATCTGCAAATAAAACCCAAAGGTCGTCTGAACGTTTTCAGACGACCTTTTTACAGAAATATAGCCCATTCAAACCGTGAAAGTTCCTGCCTTCCTTCCTGTTTGGGTGGAAAAGGAGGTAAGGGTATTTTCTAAATCAATCCATTTCGGGCGTGAAAGCTTTGCCGAATGCCTGAAACCGTCAATCCTCAGGAGTCCGTATTTATGAAACCCTTAATCTTCTTGCTTCCCGCCGTGTTATCCCTGCATGCTGCCGCACAGAACTACGTCATTGCTGACGACCGGCTCAGTAGCGGGGTGTTGACGCTTGAGGGCAGCAGTTTTTCCGTCAGTACCGTCAATCCAAACGGCAATGTGTGCGATTACGAAGGCATCGTTCGCAACCGTATTGCCAGTGACGGGGAGGGCTGTGTCGTGCATTTCAGTTTCAAGCGCGACAGCGTGCGTTTGGACATCCCTGAATCCGCCCGAGAAGCCTGTCAAAGCTATTGCGGGCATAACGCTTTTTTCGACAGGGTTTATTATAAAATGCCGACGGCCTGCGCCCCGAAATATGCAGAGGCGGCGGAGCGGCGTTTCCAAGCCGCCTATCGGGACAAACGTTTCCGAGAGGCGGCAAACCTCAAACGGCAATATCTAAACCAGTGTGGCAGATTCCTCTATCTGACCGATTGGATGCGGGTTTTGAATGACTTGGCAGTCAGCTTTAAAAATGCCGGAGATAAAGCGACCTGCCGCAAAACGCTTGCCCCATTGTCCGAATGGCTGCGGGATTATCGGCCAAATTACATCAACGAAACAGATTACAAACGCGAAGCGTCTGCGGCAAGGTTTAACTTGAAACAGTGCGAAGCGGAATAAAACGAAATTCGCCCAGTATTTTCATATGATGGCCGATATGGTTATCTGTGGTATAAAAAGCCATAATATTTCTTAAATACTAAAAAATAGATATTTTCTTCTAAAAAATCCAATTTAAAATTATATTGTTTTAATAAAAATCTATTGCTACATTCATAAAAAATCACGGGGTCGTCTGAAAAGCGGTTTTTCAGACGACCCCGTGTGCTAAACTTCGTTAAATACACACAAAACAGGCAAAGCAATATGTTTACATTCAAATCACTGCTCGATATGCCGCGCGGAGAAGCTCTTGCCGTCGTCGTGGCGTTAATCGGGGCGATGGGTTACACCATCATTTCGCTGGGCTGGCTGCCCCATATGTCCATCATTGCCGCCATTACCGTCCTTATCCTCTACGGTCTCGCGCGCGGGTTGAAATATAACGACATGCAAAAAGGCATGGTCGGCGCGGTGGGGCAGGGCATGGGCGCGATTTACCTGTTTTTCTTCATCGGGCTGATGGTCAGCGCGCTGATGATGAGCGGCGCGATTCCGACGCTGATGTATTACGGTTTCGGGCTGATTTCCCCCACTTATTTCTATTTCTCCGCCTTTGCGCTCTGTTCCGTCATCGGCGTATCCATCGGCAGCAGTTTGACCACTTGCGCCACCGTCGGCGTTGCCTTTATGGGCATGGCGGCGGCGTTTCATGCCGATTTGGCGATGACGGCGGGTGCGATTGTTTCCGGCGCGTTCTTCGGCGACAAAATGTCCCCGCTCTCCGATACCACGGGCATTTCCGCCTCCATCGTCGGCATTGATTTGTTCGAACACATCAAAAACATGATGTACACCACCATTCCTGCGTGGCTCATCAGCGCGGCATTGATGCTGTGGCTCTTGCCCAATGTTGCCGCCCACGATTTGAACAGCGTCGAATCCTTCCGCAGCCAGCTCGAAGCGACGGGCTTGGTGCACGGCTATTCACTGATTCCGTTTGCGCTGTTGGTCGTGCTGGCACTGTTGCGCATTAACGCCGTCGTCGCCATGCTCTTCACCATTATCGCCGCACTTGCGGTAACTTATTTCCACAGCACGCCCGACTTGAACCAGCTCGGCGCATGGTTTTACGGCGGCTACAAACTCGAAGGCGAAGCGTTTCAAGACATCGCCAAACTCATTTCGCGCGGCGGTTTGGAAAGCATGTTCTTCACGCAAACCATCGTGATTCTCGGCATGAGTTTGGGTGGATTATTGTTTACGCTCGGCGTGATTCCGTCGCTGTTGGACGCCATCCGCGCGTTCCTGACTACCGCCGGACGTGCCACCTTCAGCGTTGCCGCCACGTCGGTCGGCGTCAATTTCCTCATCGGCGAACAATATTTGAGTATTTTGCTTTCCGGCGAAACCTTCAAACCCGTGTACGACAAGCTCGGACTGCATTCGCGCAACCTTTCGCGTACGCTTGAAGACGCGGGTACGGTCATCAATCCGCTCGTTCCGTGGAGCGTATGCGGCGTATTCATCAGCCATGCGCTCGGCGTGCCCGTTTGGGAATACCTGCCTTACGCCTTTTTCTGCTATTTGAGCCTGATTTTGACGCTGCTGTTCGGCTGGACAGGTCTGACGTTGAGCAAGAAAGAAACCGCGTAAAGCGGCGGGATAGAAAGGTCGTCTGAAAACCTTCGGTATGGGTTTTCAGACGACCTTTTTTATGGAAATGCTTTGACGGAATAGATGACGGCTTATTTAGGATTTTTCTCGATCAGGGCGACGAGTTGGTCGATATAGCCTTGGACGAAGCTGCGTGCCGATTCGATGAGTTTGCCGTTATCGTCAAACAGGGTGGGGGAGTTGCCGAGGAAGACTTCGGGCTGTCCGGTCAGCGGCATATTGAAGTAGGACAAGGCGAGGCGCAGGTTTTTTTGCGAACTGTAACCGCCCATTTTGCCGACGGAATGGCTGATGATGCCTGCGGGCGTGTTTTTCCAGGCGACGTCGGCGTTGGGCTTGGAGCCGATGTCTATTGCGTTTTTCAGGCAGGCGGGGACGGTGCGGTTGTTTTCGGGGGTAACGAACAATACGCCGGCGGAGGCTTTGATGGTTTCGCGGAAGGCAGTGTAGCTTTCGGGCGTGGGGAAGTCGGTTTCGGCGGGGTCGTCGTAGTCGAAATTGTAGAGCGGCAAGCCGCCGATTTCGACGATTTGGGCTTCGTAGCCTTCGGGGAACATGGGGATGACGTTTTGCGCCACTTTGCGGGCAAACGAGCCTTTACGCAGGCTGCCTACTAAAATGCTGACTTTTTTTGCCATGAATTTTCTCCTGATTGTGTAAAAATAAAAACGATTCGTAAATTCATTTTAAAATGGGTGCGGATAACGGTCAAGATTAGGGCATCGCGTTAAGGCGGCTTTATCTACGGGCAGGTCGTACACGCTGAGATTTCGTTTCTTTGCGGTTGTTATGGGAATTTTGATGAAAATTCAGTTGCTTGAAGACATATCGACAGATGGAAAGCCTTGTTTTTTTCGGATTCACTGTATTCCTTGGACAACAGTTTTAATTAGATATATAACTTTAGTAATTATTTTATTGCGTGCGAATTGAAACTTACGCATAATGTAAAACATATGCAATATGGGATGGATTTTTGGGTTTGAGAGGCATCCCACATCGAGCATCAATAAAGAAAAAAGAGGGAAAAATCATGTCATTAGACTGGTGGAAACGCGAATTGTTCGGCGGTTGGACGCATTTCGAAGCGGTGTGGCTGCTGATGTTTTTGGGGATACAGGCGGTCGTGTTCGTCTTCAATCCTGACTCATGGCTGGCGAGCATTGCGGCGGTAACGGGCATTTTGTGCGTCGTCTTCGTCGGTAAAGGGAAAATCAGCAATTATTTGTTTGGGCTGATTTCCGTATCGCTGTATGCTTATGTTTCCTATACGTTTAAGCTCTACGGCGAGATGATGCTGAATTTATTGGTGTATGTGCCTGTCCAGTTTGTCGGTTTCGCTATGTGGCGCAGACATATGGCTCTGGGCGAAACGGCGGAAACGGAGGAAGTGAAGGCGAAGGCGTTGACGGTCAGGCAGTGGTTGCTGGTGGTTGCCGTGTCCGTTGTGGGGACTTCGGCATATATCGAATGGCTGCACCACTTAGGCAGCGCGTTGCCGACCCTCGACGGCGTAACGGTCGTCGTGTCGATTGTGGCTCAGGTTTTGATGATTCTGCGCTATCGCGAGCAATGGGCATTGTGGATTGTGGTCAATATCCTGACGATTTCGCTGTGGGCTGCGGCATGGTTCAAAAACGGAGAAACGAGCCTGCCACTTTTGCTGATGTACGTCATGTATTTGTGCAATTCGGTTTACGGCTATATCAACTGGACGAAGCTGGTAAAACGGTACTCTGAACAATAAGTATCAAATTGCAAAGGTCGTCTGAAAATCCGGTATCGGGTTTCAGACGACCTTTTGCATATCCATGCCAATCTGCATGCCTAAAATATTTCAATATGTTGATATTAACGCTTCCGATATTGACTCAGAAAATATGGCTCACGGATACCACGCCGACAATCCCAACTTCCTTTCTAAAACCATTGTGGCGACGCTGTTTATCGGCGCGTTTTTCATCATACTCCTGCTTAACCCGAATATCTTGCATTTTGCTTTCAATCCAAAACGTAGCATTCTGTCGCGTTACAAACCTTCATAAATACTTAGACAGGCATCATGTCGGTCTGAATCATCCTTCAAACTAAGGAAAAATTTAGCTGACTAAATAAAATCTTACAATTATAATAAAAAAACTTAACTTTCTCTAATAACAGATAAGCTATGGACTATCAAAAAATCAGCCGCAAGCTCGAAATTTTAGCCGATGCCGCCAAATATGATGTTTCCTGTTCGTCAAGCGGAGGTAAGCGCGGCAACGACGGGCAGGGCTTGGGCAACTCTTCGCGCGCGGGCATCTGTCACAGTTTCACCGAAGACGGACGCTGCGTATCGCTGCTGAAAATCCTGCTGACCAACCATTGCATCTACGACTGCGCCTATTGCGTTTCCCGTCGCAGCAACGACATCCCGCGCGCGGCGTTTACGGTCGATGAAGTGGTGGATTTGACCATGAGTTTTTACCGGCGCAACTATATCGAAGGGCTGTTTTTGAGTTCAGGCATCTTCAAAAACCCTGATTACACCATGGAACGCTTGGTGCGGGTTGCTAAAAAACTGCGCGAAGAACACCGATTTAACGGCTATATCCACCTCAAAACCATTCCCAAAGCGTCACCCGAAATCCTGCACGAAGCCGGGCTGTATGCCGACCGCCTCAGCGTCAACATGGAAATCCCGACCGTTTCCGGCCTTAAGCTGCTCGCACCCGAAAAAAACCACAGCGATATGACGCAACCGATGGCGTTTGTCCGCAACGAAATCGTTTCCTTTGCCGACAGCCGCAAAACCATCAAATCCACGCCCAAGTTCGCCCCTGCCGGACAAAGCACGCAGTTCATTATCGGCGCGGCAGGCGAAACCGACCGCCAAATCATCCGCGCCGCAGGCGGGTTTTACCGCCATTACGGCCTCAAACGCGTGTATTACTCGGGCTATGTACCGGTATTGGAAGACAAACGCCTGCCGCCTTTATCGACACAAGTGCCGCTGCGACGCGAAAACCGGCTCTATCAGGCAGATTGGCTGATGCGTTTTTACGGCTTTTCCGATCATGAAATCTTAGACGAACAGCAACCTTTTCTCGACTTGGATTTCGACCCCAAGCTCGCTTGGGCGCTGCGCCACCGCGAATGGTTTCCCGTGCCGCTGCAACACGCGCCGCTTGAAATCATCTTGCGCGTGCCCGGTATCGGCGTGAAGTCCGCCCGTAAAATCGTACAGGCGCGCCGCTTCCGCATGATTACCATGGCACACCTGCGCAAAATGGGCGTGGCACTAAACCGCGCACGCTATTTCATCACCCTGCCCGAACCCAACCGCTACGCCGACCTAATCGACAGTCCGCAACTGCGCAGCCTGCTTTTACAAAACACACGCTCCAAATTCAGCCAAAGCGATGCCGTGCAAACCGATTTGTTCGGCTGATAACGAAAAGGTCAACATTATGCAACTCACTTTGCACTACGACGGCAGCTTCGACGGCCTGTTAAGCACTGTGTTTCATGTTTACGCCTGCAAATACGCTCCTGAAAACGTACACATTACCCATGATGTGCAGGATACGGATTTATTTAGCCGCTGCGAAACCGTTACTACCTCCCCCGAACGCGCCCAGCGCGTTTTCAAACGGCTCGAACAGCAATCGGGCGCAGCGGTATGGTCAAACTGCTGTATGGTTTTTTAATCGCCCTACCTGAGATGCCCGACACTTTTCTGCGCATCGTCAGCCTGATGCTTGCCCGCCCGATGCGCAAAGACGTGCTCTGCGATTACGGTCTTTACGATGTGATGCAATGGGCGCAATGGGTGAAAACCGTCGGACATGAAAAACACCGGATGGAAGCGTTTGTCCGTTTTGAAGAGCTGACAGACGGTCTGTATCTCGCGCGTATCGAACCTCAATACGATGTGTTGCCCTTGATTACACGCCATTTCCGCAACCGTTATCCGCAACAGCAATGGGCAATATTCGATATGCAGCGCCATTACGGCATCTTAAGCGACCCAGACGGCCTGCACGCAATCAACGGGCTTGAAGCCCACCGCATCCAAACAGCGTACGCCCCTGACGAACGCAGTTACCAAGCCCTTTGGCAGGACTATTTCAACAGCAGCAATATTCCATCCCGACGCAATCCCCGGTTGCACCGCCAACAAATGCCGCAACGCTATTGGAAATACCTTACTGAAAAACAACCTGCTGTTTTAAAATAAAAAAATGCCTGTCTAAAACAGGTTCGGACAGGCTTTATAGCGAATAAACTTATTACTTATCTTGAGGCTGACATTTTTCAGCAGGAGGCCATGCGGCTCTGAATATCAGCCCCTACTCATCGGCGGCATGTCCAATAATTTTATTGTCGCGTTGTATCGTGGATTAACTTTAAACCGGTACGGCGTTGCCTCGCCTTAGCTCAAAGAGAACGATTCTCTAAGGTGCTGAAGCACCAAGTGAATCGGTTCCGTACTATCTGTACTGTCTGCAGCTTCGTCGCTTTGTCCTGATTTTTGTTAATCCACTATAGTTTCAGATGGCCTCGGTGCGTTAAATGTCCGGAGTAGGAATTTAGGTGAATTTTGTAAAAATCTCAATGAGTATCAAGCTTCAAAGGTCGTCTGAAAATCCGGTATGGGGTTTCAGACGACCTTTTGCATCTCCATGCTAAAATCCGCATTCCTCAAATATTTCAATATGATGTTATGCATACTTCCGATATTGACACAGACGATACGGCTCACGAATACCATGCCGACAATCCCGATTTCCCTGCCAAAACCGTTGTGGCGACGCTGTTTATCGGCGCGTTTTTCGGCTATCTCAACGACACGCTTTTAAATGTTGCGCTCACGCCGATTATGAAAGACTTCGGTGTCGATAAGACCACCGTCCAATGGCTGACGACGGGCTTTTTGCTGGTGATGGGCGCGTTCACGCCGATTACGGCGGGCGTGATTCAATGGTTTGAAACGCGCAAGATGGTGTTGTTTACGCAGGCGACGTTTCTGGCGGGTTCGCTGATTTGCGCGTTTGCGCCGACCTTCGGGATTCTGGTCGCGGGGCGGATGGTGCAGGCGGTGTCCGCCGCGTTTTTCGTGCCGCTTCTGTTTAACGGCATTTTGTCGATTTACCCGCCAAACAAACGCGGGACGGCGATGGGCGTGATTACCATGATGTTTACCGCCGCGCCCGCGATAGGGCCGACGCTGTCGGGCATCATCATCGACCACACACATTGGCGCGTGCTGTTCGGCTTTACCGCGCCGTTTATGCTGGCGGCGATGGTGTTGGTGGGCAAATATCTGACAGTCAATTTAAGCACCATCAGCCGTCCGAAGATTGATATTTTGTCGGCGGTGCTGTCGATTGCGGGCTTCGGCGGGCTGGTGTATGCGAGCAGTAATTTCGCCCGTCTGCCGCTGGCGGAATTTATCCTGCTGTTTGCCGTTTCCGTCGCGCTGGTGGGTTGGTTCGCATACCGCCAGTCCCGCTTGGCGACGCCGCTGCTGAACCTTCGGGCGTTTGAATATAGGCAGTTCCGCCACTGCGTCGTGATTCTGGCGGGAGCAGTGTTCCTGTTTTTAGGTTTGGAACTGATGATGCCGATGTACACGCAGCAGGTGCTGATGCTGACGGGTACGGCGACGGGGCTGATTCTGATGCCCGCGAGTATCGCCCAGGCGGTTGCCGCGCCTTTGTTCGGCAAACTGCTGGACAAGAAGGGCGGACGGTTTGTCGTATTGCCCGCCACGGTGATGCTGACGGTGTCGCTGGCGGTGTTGTGGCTGTTTTTGCGGATTGACACGCAAGTCATGATGCTGACCGCCATGTTCACGCTGATGGCGGTTTCCGTCTCCGCCTGCGTAACGGGCGAGACCCACGGCTTGAACGCGCTGCCGAAAAAACTCAATCCCCACGGCGCGGCGATTCTGACCACCATCAATCCGATTGCCGGCGCGGTCGGTGCGGCATTTTTCGTCGGCGCGACCAATATCGGCGAGAAACTGTCCTCTGCCGCCTCACCGCAACAAGCCATGCTCGACGGCATTCATCTGGCGATGGGCAGCGCGCTGGTGTTGGGCGCGGTGATGGTGTTTTTCGCCATGCGCCTGAAGCGGCATCAAACAGAGTCATAGCGCGTACTGAGAATGTGAGAAAAGGTCGTCTGAAACCATGTGTTTATAGGTTTCAGACGACCTTTTTGTGTTTTATGGTGGATGAACATGAGTCCGAGATAAGCAAACAATTTCCCCTTAAATATAGTGGATTAAATTTAAATCAGGACAAGGCGACGAAACCGCAGACAGTACAGATAGTACGGCAAGGCGAGGCAACTCCGTACTGATTCAAAGTTAATCCACTATACAAAAACTTTTCCTGACAGGTAAGTTCGGGGCGGGGCGATAGGTAAGGCGCGTGATACTGCCGTGGATCGTAGCGTGGGCTTTGCCCACGGGATTGATGGCTTGGTTTTCGAGTCGGGCGATATATGGCGTTTTTTTTCGTGGGCAGAGCCCACGCTACGGCTGGGGTGAGGTCGTCTGAAATCATAGGGTTACGATTTTCAGACGACCTTTTTATATTTAAAATTACATATGACTACATTTTTAAATATTATAGTTTTAATTGTAAATCATGATGTTATTTTAGTTTTGGTCGTCTGAAAAGGGAGTGGGTAAAAAATCGGGCGGTTTGGATGGTTTGGATACCTATTTTCTTGTTTGAATAAAAATTCCTGAAAAATGAATTAATTATATTTGTTTTTGAAATGGATTGTTTAAAATTGTTCTGATTGGTTTGGAAAGATGCAAGCTCTATTAGATAAGGATTTTAGTTGTTTTGAAGCGGGGATTTTGGGTTTATTTCTGAAGTATTGTTCATTAATGATTGAATTTTTTAAAAATATTTTAGAAAAAGTGTTTGACAGCCTGAAAATTATTTTTTAAATTTGTCCACACTTATAAAAACTACATAGTACTACAAAGGAACCCTATCATGAATCTGTACCAAACTTCTCTGTCTTGTTATAGATCGTCTTCTATCTCTGCCGCATCCGTCGTCGTCTGCTTTTGGGCAGTCGCGGCGGTCTGACGGCTCTTTGCCCGGATTTGGTTTCCCGTATTTCTGCGGTCGGTTCGGGTTTTAAAGTTTCTGTATCTCCCACTGTATTTCCTTCCGAATATTAAAATAATTAAAAAATACTTAGACCTCCGCTTCAGCCGAATTGTATGTGTTGGATTTATTAACTGATTGTTTTTATTGATTTTGATTTTCAGACAACCTGATGGGTTGAGATTTTGAAAGGTCGTCTGAAAACGGTTTTGAAACCATTGTTTCTTTTTGAACGGTTCGTTTCGGGTTTCGCGGAAACTGGGCCGCTGAGTTGATACTGAAAAAAATCTAATCTACAAAGGAGAAATACCATGAGCCAACTTTCTGCCGGCACCCGTTTCCGCCAAGCTGTGAAGGAGTCGAATCCCCTTGCCGTGGTCGGTTGTGTGAACGCTTATTTTGCGCGGCTGGCGACGCAGAGCGGGTTTAAGGCGGTGTATCTGTCGGGAGGCGGCGTGGCGGCCTGTTCGTGCGGGATTCCGGATTTGGGCATCACCACGATGGAAGATGTGCTGATTGATGCGCGGCGGATTACGGACAATGTGGATACGCCTTTGCTGGTGGACATCGATGTCGGCTGGGGCGGGGCGTTCAATATCGCGCGCACGATTCGCAACTTCGAGCGTGCGGGCGTGGCGGCGGTGCATATCGAAGACCAGGTGGCGCAGAAGCGTTGCGGTCATCGTCCGAACAAGGCCATTGTTTCTAAAGATGAAATGGTAGACCGCATTAAAGCCGCCGTGGATGCGCGCGTGGATGAGGATTTTGTGATTATGGCGCGGACGGACGCGCTGGCGGTGGAAGGTTTGGATGCCGCCATTGAGCGTGCTCAGGCTTGCGTGGAAGCGGGCGCGGACATGATTTTCCCCGAAGCGATGACGGATTTGGCGATGTACCGGCAATTTGCGGACGCGGTGAAAGTGCCCGTGTTGGCAAACATTACCGAATTCGGCGCGACGCCGCTTTATACGCAGCGCGAGCTGGCCGACAACGGCGTGTCGCTGGTGCTGTATCCGCTGTCATCGTTCCGCGCCGCGAGCAAGGCCGCGCTGAATGTTTATGAGGCGATTATGCGCGACGGCACGCAGGCGACGGTGGTCGATACCATGCAGACCCGCGCCGAGCTTTACGAGCATTTGAATTACCACGACTTCGAGCAGAAGCTGGATAAATTGTTTCAGAAGTAAAAACCGTTTTCAGACGACCCTCAACCTTCAATAGGCCGTCTGAAAACACAAAACCCATAAAAACACAAAGGAGAAATACCATGACTGCAACCACCGAAACCCCGACCTTCAAACCGAAAAAATCCGTTGCCCTCTCCGGCGTGGCGGCGGGCAATACCGCGCTGTGTACGGTCGGCCGCACGGGCAACGATTTGAGCTACCGCGGTTACGACATCCTCGATTTGGCGCAGAAATGCGAGTTCGAAGAAGTCGCCTACCTGCTGATTCACGGCCACCTGCCCAACAAATTTGAACTCGCCGCCTACAAAGCCAAGCTCAAATCCATGCGCGGCCTGCCTATCCGCGTGATTAAAGTGTTGGAAAGCCTGCCTGCGCACACGCATCCGATGGACGTCATGCGTACCGGCGTGTCCATGCTCGGCTGCGTTCATCCCGAACGCGAAAGCCATCCCGACAGCGAAGCGCGCGACATCGCGGACAAACTCATCGCCAGCCTCGGCAGCATCCTGCTCTACTGGTATCAATATTCGCACAACGGCAAACGCATCGACGTTGAAAGCAAAGAAGACACCATCGGCGGCCACTTCCTGCACCTGTTGCACGGCAAACGCCCGACCGAATCGCAGGTGAAAGCCATGCACGTTTCGCTGATTTTGTATGCGGAACACGAGTTCAACGCCTCCACCTTCACCGCCCGCGTGATTGCCGGTACAGGCTCGGACATGTATTCCTGCATCACCGGCGCCATCGGCGCGCTCAAAGGTCCGAAACACGGCGGCGCGAACGAAGTCGCCTACGACATCCAAAAACGCTACCGCAACGCCGACGAAGCCGAAGCCGACATCCGCGAACGCATCGCCCGCAAGGAAATCGTTATCGGGTTCGGCCATCCGGTTTACACCATTTCCGACCCGCGCAACGTCGTGATTAAAGAAGTGGCGCGCGGTTTGAGCCGGGAAGCGGGCGACATGCGCCTCTTCGACATCGCCGAGCGCTTGGAGAGCGTGATGTGGGAAGAGAAAAAAATGTTCCCGAACTTGGACTGGTTCTCCGCCGTGTCCTACCAAAAACTCGGCGTGCCAACCGCCATGTTCACGCCGCTCTTCGTGATTTCGCGCTCCACCGGTTGGGCGGCACACGTCCTCGAACAGCGCAAAGACGGCAAAATCATCCGTCCGAGCGCGAACTACACCGGCCCTGAAGATTTGGCGTTTGTGGAGATTGAAGAACGCTGAGACGGATCACAACCGTAGGAGGCGCCAATCGGATTTCAGACGACGTGTAGCGTGGGTGTTGCCCGCGGAAAACCGAAACCCGCCTACGGTTCCGCTTTTCAGACGACCTGTTGAAATATGCGAGAGAGAGAAGGTCGTCTGAAAAATCAGCCGCAACGTCTGCCGTCATTCCCGCCCCCGCCTTAGCGAGGACAGGCCGCGGCGGGAATGGCGGAGGCAGCGCGGCAACTTTCTGAAATAAAGGCGTTTGATTATCAAGAGGTAAATAAAGATTTTGGAGGGATTTTCTTTTCGAAAAACAATAATGTAACTATGTGGAAAGTATTATGGAGTAAATATGAAGCTGCCTGATTTACTGATGGGAATATTTTTGGCAGTTTCTGCAGCCCTTCTGAATGCAACTATCGGTATATTCAGTAAGGTATTAATGGAGCAGGGCTTGTCTGTTCAGCATATTGCATTTTTGAAAACTTTGACAGGTTTTGTGTTTATCAGCATTTTGCTTTGCCGTACCGGTTTTACCAGACAGATTGCGGATATTTCAAAAAAGAAAGAGACAATTTTGCCGTTGCTGTTAAAAGTAGCAATTTGTGCTTTTTTCGGAATTTACACTTTGTTTTTCTTTGAAACCACCGCTTATCAATACGGTAATGCTGCGAATGTAGTAGTTGTATTAATGGCATCGGCTGCTGTATCTGCCTTGATATTGGACAGCATACTATTAAACGAACGTATTTATATTTCTTCAGTCGTCGGTGTGGGTTTGGCAGTATCGGGGATCGCGGTGATTTCTTGGACTGGAGAAGGAAATTTAGGGTTGATTCTGAATGCCGCCCTGGCGGGCTCGGGTTACGGTTGTTTTTCCGTTTTGATTAAAAAATTCGGCTTAAACGGCGGTATTTATTTGACACGGATCTTGATGTTTTTTGGAAGTATTTTTTTGTTTATCCCTTCATTGGAAGGTATTGAGGATATACATTGGCAATGGTCTTTTATTCCGCCACTCTTGGCACTGTCTTTATTGCCGACGATTTTAGGATTTTATTGTACAACTAAAGCATTGGATTATTTGAGTGCCGCGAAGGTGCAGGTAACTGAATTGGCCGAGCCATTATTTGCCGCCGTACTGGCTTGGATGTTTTTGAATGAAATACCGGAAGGACGCTTCTTTGTCGGCGCTATTCTGATTATTGCCGGTATTGTGTCTATCAATGGATTGTATAGACCATTGTTGAAGCGAGTTGAATAGTTTTTATTTCCCAAGATTTCAGACGACCCCTTCAACAAACGTCGTCTGAAACCCCAAACCACAAGAAAAATAGATCCACAGGAGAACTGAACATGACTGCCAACCAACGTTACCGCAAACCGCTGCCCGGTACGGATTTGGAATACTACGACGCGCGTGCGGCGTGTGAGGACATTCAAGCCGGCTCTTACGACAAACTGTCTTACACGAGCCGCATTTTGGCGGAGAACTTGGTCAACCGCGCGGACAAGGTCGATTTGCCGACGCTGCAAAGCTGGCTGGGCCAGCTGATAGAAGGCAAGCAGGAAATCGACTTTCCGTGGTATCCCGCGCGGGTGGTGTGCCATGATATTCTGGGGCAGACCGCGCTGGTGGATTTGGCGGGCTTGCGCGATGCGATCGCAGAGAAGGGCGGCGATCCTGCCAAAGTGAATCCGGTGGTGCAGACGCAGCTTATCGTCGACCACTCGCTCGCGGTGGAGTGTGGCGGCTACGACCCCGATGCGTTCCGCAAAAACCGCGAAATCGAAGACCGCCGCAACGAAGACCGTTTCCACTTTATCAACTGGACGAAAACCGCTTTTGAAAATGTGGACGTGATTCCGGCGGGCAACGGCATCATGCACCAAATCAATCTGGAAAAAATGTCGCCCGTCGTCCAAGTCAAAAACGGCGTGGCGTTCCCCGATACCTGCGTCGGCACGGACTCGCACACGCCGCACGTTGATGCGTTGGGCGTGATTTCCGTAGGCGTGGGCGGTTTGGAAGCGGAAACGGTGATGCTGGGACGCGCGTCCATGATGCGCCTGCCCGATATTGTCGGCGTGGAGCTGACGGGCAAACGGCAGGCGGGCATTACGGCGACGGATATTGTGTTGGCGCTGACCGAGTTTTTGCGCAAAGAGCGCGTGGTCGGGGCGTTTGTCGAATTTTTCGGCGAGGGCGCGAGAAGCCTGTCCATCGGCGACCGCGCGACCATTTCCAACATGACGCCGGAGTTCGGCGCGACTGCCGCCATGTTCGCCATCGACGCGCAAACCATTGATTATTTGAAACTGACCGGACGCGACGACGCGCAGGTGAAATTGGTGGAAACCTACGCCAAAACCGCAGGGCTGTGGGCGGACGATCTGAAAACCGCCGTTTATCCGAGCGTGTTGAAGTTTGATTTGAGCAGCGTAACGCGCAACATGGCAGGCCCAAGCAACCCGCACGCGCGTTTTGCCACCGTCGATTTGGCAGCGAAAGGGCTGGCGAAGCCTTACGAAGAGCCTTCAGACGGCCTCATGCCCGACGGCGCGGTCATCATCGCTGCGATTACCAGTTGCACCAACACCTCCAACCCGCGCAACGTCGTTGCCGCCGCGCTCTTGGCGCGCAACGCCAACCGCTTCGGGCTGAAACGCAAACCGTGGGTTAAAACCTCGTTCGCCCCCGGCTCGAAAGTGGCGGAAATCTATTTGAAAGAAGCAGGCCTGTTGCCCGAAATGGAAAAACTCGGCTTCGGCATCGTCGCCTTCGCCTGCACCACCTGCAACGGCATGAGCGGCGCGCTCGACCCGAAAATCCAGCAGGAAATCATAGACCGCGATTTGTACGCCACCGCCGTACTGTCGGGCAACCGCAACTTCGACGGCCGCATCCACCCGTATGCGAAACAGGCTTTCCTCGCTTCGCCCCCGCTGGTGGTGGCCTACGCCGTCGCGGGCAGCATCCGTTTCGATATTGAAAACGACGTACTCGGCGTTTCAGACGACGGCAAGGAAATCCGCCTGAAAGACATCTGGCCGACCGACGAAGAAATCGATGCCGTCGTTGCCGAATATGTGAAACCGCAGCAGTTCCGCGACGTGTATGTACCGATGTTCGACACCGGCAAAGCGCAAAAAGCCCCGAGTCCGCTGTACGACTGGCGTCCGATGTCCACCTACATCCGCCGTCCGCCCTATTGGGAAGGCGCGCTGGCGGGCGAACGCAGCCTGACGGGAATGCGCCCCTTGGCGATTCTGCCCGACAACATCACCACCGACCACATTTCGCCTTCGAACGCGATTCTGGCGGCGAGTGCGGCGGGCGAATATCTGGCGAAAATGGGTTTGCCCGAAGAAGACTTCAATTCCTACGCCACCCACCGCGGCGACCACCTCACCGCCCAACGCGCCACCTTCGCCAATCCCAAATTGTTTAACGAAATGGTGAAAAACGAAGACGGCAGCGTGCGCCAAGGCTCGCTCGCCCGCGTCGAACCCGAAGGTAAAACCATGCGCATGTGGGAAGCCATCGAAACCTACATGAACCGCAAACAGCCGCTCATCATCATCGCCGGCGCGGACTACGGACAAGGCTCCAGCCGCGACTGGGCGGCGAAAGGCGTGCGGCTGGCGGGCGTGGAAGCCATCGCCGCCGAAGGTTTCGAGCGCATCCACCGCACCAACCTCATCGGCATGGGCGTCTTGCCGCTGCAATTCAAACCCGGCACCAACCGCCACACCCTGCAACTGGACGGCACGGAAACCTACGACGTGGTCGGCGAACGCAAACCGCGCGGCGACCTGACCCTCGTCATCCACCGCAAAAACGGCGAGACCGTCGAAGTCCCCGTTACCTGCCGCCTCGATACCGCAGAGGAAGTGCTGGTGTACGAAGCCGGTGGCGTGCTGCAACGGTTTGCACAGGATTTTTTGGAAGGGAATGCGGCTTAGAGGTCGTCTGAAAAGTAGACGTAGCGTGGGTCGGGTTCAACATTTTGCTCATTCACGTAATTCCCGATATGGCAGGCATCTATTGTAAATCGTCATTCCCGCGCAGGCGGGAATCCAGAACGTGGAATTGAGGAAACCTTTTTATCCGATGAGTTTCTGTGCGGATAAGTCTGGATTCCCGCCTGCGCGGGAATGACGGAGTTTAATAATCTGCCGTATCACAATACAGCAGCCGTAGATTGGGGCGAACTTCGACATTTTGCGGAATCAAACGGCTTTGTCGGAGTGGTAGCCTAATGTACTTCTGGAAAGTTGGTGTAGCGTGGGCTTTGCCCACGAAATAAAGGCTAAATTGATACGGTAAAAAAAATCGTGGGCAGAGCCCACGCTACATAAGGAGAACCCAAAAATGCCGCAAATCAAAATCCCCGCCGTTTACTACCGCGGCGGCACATCAAAAGGCGTGTTTTTCAAACGTTCCGACCTGCCCGAGGCGGCACGGGAAGCGGGCAGCGCGCGCGACAAAATCCTGTTGCGCGTACTCGGCAGCCCCGACCCCTACGGCAAGCAGATAGACGGTTTGGGTAACGCCAGTTCGTCCACCAGCAAGGCGGTGATTTTGGACAAGTCCGAACGCGCCGACCACGACGTCGATTACCTCTTCGGGCAAGTTTCCATCGACAAGCCTTTCGTCGATTGGAGCGGCAACTGCGGCAACCTGACCGCCGCCGTGGGCGCGTTCGCCATCGGGCAGGGCTTGGTCGATAAAGGCAAAATCCCTTCAGACGGCATTTGCACGGTGAAAATCTGGCAGAAAAACATCGGCAAAACCATCATCGCCCATGTTCCGATGCAAAACGGCGAAGTCTTGGAAACGGGGGATTTCGAGCTGGACGGCGTTACCTTTCCCGCCGCCGAAGTGCAAATCGAATTCCTCGATCCCGCCGACGGCGAAGGCAGTATGTTTCCGACCGGCAATCTGGTGGACGAGCTGGACGTTCCGAGCATAGGTCGTCTGAACGCCACGCTCATCAACGCGGGTATTCCGACCGTTTTCCTGAACGCCGCCGACTTGGGCTACACAGGCAAAGAGTTGCAGGACGACATCAACAACGATGCCGCCGCGCTGGAAAAATTCGAGAAAATCCGCGCTTACGGTGCGCTGAAAATGGGCCTGATTAACGACGTGTCCGAAGCCGCCGCCCGCGCGCACACGCCGAAAGTCGCCTTCGTCGCCCCCGCCGCCGATTACACCGCCTCCAGCGGCAAAACCGTGAACGCTGCCGACATCGATCTGCTGGTACGCGCCCTGAGCATGGGCAAACTGCACCATGCCATGATGGGCACCGCCTCGGTCGCCATCGCCGCTGCTGCTTCCGTCCCCGGCACGCTGGTCAACCTCGCCGCAGGCGGCGGAACGCGCAACGAAGTGCGCTTCGGCCATCCTTCCGGCACATTGCGCGTCGGCGCGGCGGCAGAGTGTTCGGACGGCATCTGGGTGGTGAAAAAAGCCGTTATGAGCCGCAGTGCGCGCGTGATTATGGAAGGGCGGGTGCGCGTTCCCGATGATTGTTTTTGAAATCATGTAGGACGGACATCACTGTCCACTGTTTCAGACGACATTTGATAAAGGATTGCAATAAAGTCGAATAGTCTAACCGCCGTCATTCCCGCGCAGGCGGGAATCCACAGTCGATATTCTGTTTCCTGATTTTTATCAGAGCTTGCTTGTGAGCAAATATGGATTCCCGCCTGCGCGGGAATGACGATAGAAAATGCGGCATAAGCTTGCCCAAAAGGTCGTCTGAAACACACCCCGCCCAACGCCCATCCTTTTTCAGACGACCCCACCAAAAAAACAACCACAAACTACAAGGAGAAACATCATGTCCGACCAACTCATCCTCGTCCTGAACTGCGGCAGTTCCTCGCTCAAAGGCGCCGTTATCGACCGCAAAAGCGGCAGCGTCGTCCTAAGCTGCCTCGGCGAACGTTTGGGTACGCCCGAAGCCGTCATCACCTTCAACAAAGACGGCAACAAACGCCAAGTTCCCCTGACCGGCCGCAACTGCCACGCCGGCGCGGTGGGTATGCTGTTGAACGAACTGGAAAAACACGGCCTGCACGACCGCATCAAAGCCATCGGCCACCGCATCGCCCACGGCGGCGAAAAATATCACGAGTCCGTCCTCATCGACCAAGACGTCCTTGACGAACTGAAAGCCTGCATCCCGCTCGCCCCGCTGCACAACCCCGCCAACATCAGCGGCATCCTCGCAGCGCAGGAACACTTCCCCGGCCTGCCCAACGTCGGCGTGATGGACACCTCGTTCCACCAAACCATGCCCGAACGCGCCTACACCTACGCCGTGCCGCGCGAATTGCGCAAAAAATACGCCTTCCGCCGCTACGGCTTCCACGGCACCAGCATGCGTTACGTCGCCCCTGAAGCCGCGCGGATTCTGGGCAAACCGCTGGAAGATTTGCGCATGATCGTCGCCCACCTCGGCAACGGCGCGTCCATCACCGCCATCCGAAACGGCAAATCCGTCGATACCAGCATGGGCTTCACCCCCATCGAAGGCCTTGTCATGGGTACCCGCTGCGGCGACATCGACCCCGGCGTGTACAGCTACCTGACCTCCCACGCCGGCATGAACATCGAGCAAGTCGATGAAATGCTGAACAAAAAATCAGGATTGCTCGGCATCTCCGAGCTTTCCAACGACTGCCGCACCCTCGAAATCGCTGCCGACGAAGGCCACGAAGGCGCACGCCTCGCCCTCGAAGTCATGACCTACCGCCTCGCCAAATACATCGCCTCCATGTCGGTCGCCTGCGGCGGCATAGACGCCCTCGTCTTCACCGGCGGCATCGGCGAAAACTCCCGCAACATCCGCGCCAAAACCGTCGCCTACCTCGACTATTTGGGTCTGCACATCGACACCAAAGCCAATATGGAAAAACGCTACGGCAACTCAGGCATTATCAGCCCGACAGGTTCCAATCCTGCCGTCTTGGTCGTACCGACTAACGAAGAACTGATGATCGCACTCGACACCGCCGAACTGGCAGGCTTTTTGCAAGAAGCAGGCTGAGGTTGAGGCAATACGTTGTTGAAATAACAATGAAATAGAAAAGAGGTCGTCTGAAAGATAGGTTTCAGACGACCTCTTTGTTTGGAAAGACGATCTTATGCTTTTCTTTGTTATTTGGAAGAGAACTAAGAGGGTAGGGGATGTTTTTCAGCTTAAAAGCAAGGTTATGAAACAGATACTTTCCCGACTCAGGAAAAAGTTAAATTTTAGGAATAAATGTTTATTATGTTAATTTGAAATATTGAAATAGTTTCATGAGAAATTAAAAGAGGTAAGTAAGCAACAATGAAACGTAATTCAGATATGTTTTACATTCCGTATGGGATTAGAATGCCTGTAAATTATTCTTTAATAATCATTCTATTGAGTAAATAAAAATGACAATAAATTATTAAAGGGATGGTTTGTCATATTTCATTTAAAATAGTTACTTGATTGAGTAATGGTGCGGATATAGAATGCCCGTTTCCCTATATCTTATTTGACGTTTAAATTAAATCAATAAGATATTATTATTTAATAAACATAAAATAATATTCGATATTAGGTTTTTTGCGAATCCTTAGATTGATCTTGTTTTTGAAATCAAGGTAAATCGGAGCGGCTACGGATTTATCCAAGATTCGGATGTTAGTTTTGTAGAAAGCCTATTAGTTTAATACTCGGGTAAATTAAATCATGGAAACAAAGTCAGCAAACGGCGGGCAAACTCCCAGCACATCGGGCAAACCGGTCAAAATGCCGAACAGGCGCAAGCGGAATATGGCAGTGGTTACGCTGCTATTTGTTTTGGTGGCTATTGGCGTTGCTTTTGCTTATGTTTTGTTTTGGCAGCACGAAGAAACAACTGAAGACGCATATGTTGCGGGATATTTGGTTCAGATTACGCCGCAAGTCGGCGGGACAGTGCGCAAAGTCATGTTTGACGACACGGATGTTGTGAAAAAAGGCGATGTTTTGGTTACTCTGGACGACAGTGATTTCCAGCTGGCGTATGACAGGGCGCAAAACGAGCTGATTCAGGCAATCCGTCAAAACAAGCAGCAGACGGCAGTCAATTCCCAGGCGAAAGCGCAAGTGTTGCTGCGTAAAGCCGATTTGGCACGCGCTCAGGCAGATTTGCGGCGCCGGGAGGCCCTATCCGGTACGGATGCCATTTCCGGTGAGGAGTTGAGTCATGCCCGGGCGGCGGTCGTTCAGGCGCAAGCAGCATTGAAAGCAGTGGAAGCGGAAGAGGCTTCGGCTCAGGCTGCGTTGGGTAACAATATTCCAGTGCGTGAGCAACCTGCCGTTCAAACAGCAGTGAGCAAGATTAAAGATGCCTGGCTGAATTTGCAGCGTACACAAATCCGCGCGCCTATGGGCGGGCAGATTGCCAAACGCAATGTCCAAGTCGGACAGAGAATTTCGCAAGGCGCGGCGCTGATGGCAGTTGTTCCCTTGACGGATTTGTGGGTGGATGCCAATTTTAAAGAATCGCAATTACGAAAAATGAAAATCGGACAGCCTGTGGAAATGACTGCCGATTTGTACGGCAAAAAAGTGGTTTACCACGGTAAAGTCATGGGCTTGTCCGCAGGTACGGGCAGCGCGTTTTCACTTTTGCCGCCGCAAAACGCAACGGGCAACTGGATTAAAGTCGTTCAGCGTGTACCGGTCAGAATCAGCCTGGATCCTAACGAATTGAAAGCAAACCCCTTGCGCGTCGGTCTTTCTATGACAGTCAAAGTCGATATTGCCGAAGCGGGTTCGGGCAAGCCGATGACGGCGGCCGCCGTGAAAAATTCGGCAGCCCCGGAAACGGACAGCGTAGATTGGGCGGCGGCTAATGCATTAATCGATAAGATTTTTGAAAAATACGCCAAATAACCTGTTTCAGACGACCTTCGGTATCCCGACAGGTCGTCTGAAACGTTCATATCCGGCAAATTAGTGAAATAAGTAGTGCAATCAGGATGAGGGACTTGCTCATTCTGTTTCAAGAGAAAGTCGATACGGCAAACCCCGCCTAGGTTAAAAGCGGGAATGGCAATGTCGGCAATGAAGGAAGATTTTGATGAATTATCCGCCGTTGACAGGCATCAGGTTGGTCTTGGTTACATTGTCGCTGAGCCTTGCCGTCTTTATGGAAGTATTGGATACGACGATTGCCAATGTTGCCGTCCCCGTTATTGCCGGTGATTTGGGTGCGGCAACGACTCAGGGAACGTGGGTGATTACATCATTTGCCGTGGCAAATGCCATTTCCGTACCGCTGACAGGGTTTCTTGCGAAGCGGGTGGGTGAAGTGCGGCTGTTTGTCGGATCGGTCATCGGCTTCGTGATTACATCTTGGCTGTGCGGTATTTCACCGAATTTGCAAACCTTGGTGTTCTTCCGTATTTTGCAGGGTTTTGTCGCAGGACCGCTGATTCCTTTGTCCCAAAGCCTCCTGATGGCATCTTACCCGCCGGAGAAGCGGACTTTGGCATTGGCACTTTGGGCGATGACAGTCGTGGTCGCCCCTGTTTTAGGGCCGATTTTCGGTGGCTGGATTTCGGACAACTGGCATTGGGGGTGGATATTTTTCATCAATATCCCCATCGGTATTTTGTCTGCGGTAATTGCCTGGCAGCAACTGCGCGACCGTGAAACCGATACGGTTAAAACGCCTATTGATTACACTGGGCTGATTTTGATGATCGTCGGTATCGGCTCGTTGCAAATGATGTTGGACAGGGGGAAAGAGCTCGATTGGTTCGCATCGGGTGAAATTATCGTATTGGCAGTCGTTGCAACGGTATGTCTGACTTATTTCATCGTTTGGGAATTAGGTGAAAAATATCCGATTGTCGATTTGTCTTTGTTTAAAAACCGCAACTTTACCATCGGCGTATTGACGACTTCGCTCGGGTTTATGGTGTATATGGGAACGTTGACGCTTTTGCCGCTGGTGTTGCAGTCCAACCTCGGTTATACCGCCACATGGGCGGGATTGGCGGCTGCCCCTATCGGATTTCTGCCGATTTTCCTATCTCCTTTGATAGGGCGGTTCGGCAATAAAATTGATATGCGCCTGTTGGTTACCGGTAGTTTTTTGATGTTTGCCTTTACTTTTCATTGGCGGACAGATTTTTATGCGGGAATGGACATGAGCAGCGTTGTCTGGCCGCAGTTTTGGCAGGGTTTGGGTGTGGCCATGTTCTTCCTGCCGCTGACTACCATTACTCTGTCGCACATGAAAGGTCCGCAAATCGCATCGGCAAGCAGTTTGTCGAATTTTCTGCGTGTCTTTATGGGTGGTGTCGGTGTGTCTGTCGTCAGTACCATGTGGGAGCGGAGGGAGGCTTTACATCATACGCAACTGACTGAACATATCACGCCGTATTCTCCGGATACCGCCGAAGCAGTCCGTCAGATGGCGGAAGCGGGTTTGAACGGAGGGCAGGCAGTCGGTCTGATAAACAGTACCATTACCCAACAGGGTTTTATCGTTGGCTCGAATGAGATATTTTTGGCGGGCAGTATCTTGTTCATTATCATGATTCCCATTATTTGGCTGGCGAAGCCGCCTTTCCATCACGACGGAGGCGGAGGAGGGCATTGATGAGTGTTGCTGCGGAAGGAACTGGAATCGCTAATTCGAGGAGAAAAGGTCGTCTTAAAACGGTAACGACAGTTTCAGACGACCTTTTCATATGCAGAAGCTTTGGAAATCCGCTATAATTTCGCCTCATTCGTTTCGCGGTCAAAGCGTTTCGCGAAAACAACATTTGGAAGATTTATCCCGACAGGCGGTCGGTTTTTTGTCAAAATGCTTGAACTAACGCTGTTTTTTATGGTATAAATCGCGTTTTACTATTTTAGAAGTTTGGAGACTAACCATGGCACGAGTTTGCAAAGTGACCGGTAAGCGCCCGATGTCTGGCAACAACGTATCACACGCCAACAACAAAACCAAACGTCGTTTTTTGCCTAACTTGCAATCACGTCGTTTCTGGGTAGAAAGTGAAAACCGCTGGGTTCGCCTGCGCGTTTCTAACGCTGCATTGCGCACCATCGATAAAGTAGGCATTGATGTCGTATTGGCTGATTTGCGTGCTCGCGGCGAAGCTTAATTTAAACCGTTAATTAAGGATTACTGCAATGCGCGATAAAATCAAACTGGAATCCAGTGCTGGTACTGGTCATTTCTACACCACTACCAAAAACAAACGCACTATGCCCGGCAAATTGGAAATCAAAAAATTTGATCCGGTTGCCCGTAAACATGTTATTTACAAAGAAACCAAATTGAAATAATCCGGTTTCTGGAAAATGGAAAAGCCTCTGTCGGACAGGGGCTTTTTTATTTGGAACCTTATATGTTCAAAGTTGCTGTGGAAAATATATAAAAGGTCGTCTGAAAAGCATTTCAGACGACCTTTTGATGTGTTTAAACGGATTAGCCGGTCAGTTGTTTGGTAATCAGTTTTTTCAGCGGCGGGAAGTTGTTGCTGGCGCGCAATACCAAGCCGCGCAGGATTTTGGCGGGCGCGGTTTCATTGGTAAAGAGTTTGAGCAGCATATTGGTGCCGTGGTAAATCGGCTGGGCATGGAGCATATGCTTGGTGCTGTATTTTTCCAGCAGGCTGGCGGCGCCGATGTCTTGACCGCGTTGTTCTGCTTCGAGAACCAGTTTTGCCAAGAGGTCTGCGCTGGATAAGCCCAAGTTGAAACCGTGTGCGGTAACAGGGTGCATACCTACGGCGGCGTCGCCGATTAAGGCGCTGCGTTTGCCATAGAATCGTTGGGCAATCATGCCGACCAAGGGGTAGTTGTGAATGGTGCTGACCAATTCCATGTCGCCCAAACGGCCTTTGAGCTGCTCTTTGACGCTGGCAGCCAATTCTTCGGGAGACATTTTTTTGATGGTGTCTGCCTTGTCGCTATCGACGGTAATGACTGTGTTGGTCAGATGTTCTTCCAAGGGCAGCAGGGCGATGGTGCGGCCGTAGTGGAAGCATTCGTAAGCGGTATGCTGGTTGGACAGGGTATGCTTCATACGGCAGACAAACATGGTGCGGCTGTAATCGTGCATATCGGAGGAAATGCCCAGTTGTCGGCGGGTTTGGGAAAAGCGGCTGTCTGCTGCCAAGAGTAGGCGGCCGCTCAAAACTTCTCCGTTTCCCAAGATGACTTGGGCTTCGTCTTCGGAGGTTTTGACTTCTTTGACGCCCGTACCGGTCAGGATGGTAACGTTTTCCAGTTTGGATACGACTTCATAAGCAGCTTTGCGGATATTGTGGTTTGAAATCAGATAACCTAAGCAGTCGGCAGGTTCACCGCGCGCTTGGGTCGGTTGCGGGAAGTGGAGTTGGTAATCGGACTGCCCGTTCAAGACTTTTGCATCGCGCAAGGGGTAAATTTCGTCTTTGGGAATCAAATCCCACATGCCCAAGCGTTGCATAATTTCGCGGGACAGGTGGGTTAGGGCGATTTCCCTGCCGTCGTAAGGCGGATTTTGCAAAACCTCCAGGGGACTTTTTTCAATCAGGGTAACTTTTAAACCGCTTCCGGCCAGTTCGGCTGCAAAGCTGAGTCCTGCCGGTCCCGCACCTACGACGAGAATATCGCTGTGTAAGCTCATAAGGCATCCTTTGTATTTAATGGAATGGAGGTTTCAGGGGATCTTGGGATAAGGTCGTCTGAAAAAGAGAACTGGATGTGATTATAGCAAAATAGATGGAGAAAAAAGAAGGATGTAAATGATCAGGGGAAATTTTACTTTGGTCTTAATGTAAATCAAGAATTCGGTAATGCCGGATTGCAGATGGTGGGTATTCAATACGACATATTTTGCAGTGATGGCCTCGCCAACAGGAATCGAACCTGTATTTTACGCTTAGGAGGCATACGTTCTATCCGTTGAACTATGGCGAGGCGTTAAAGGAGGGGATTTTAAACCTTTCCGGCAAAAAAAGACAATAAGCCGGCGGCAATCAGAGGGCCGACCGGAATACCGCCGACAAAGGCAACACCGATGACTGTGCCGATTAATAATCCGGTTACCAAAACAGGCTGTTCGCTCATCAATGGAACGCCGCGTCCGGCAAGCCAAGCGACAAATATGCCGATAAGGACGGCGGCAATCATTTTGAAATTGAGAAATTCAGACAGCGGCGGAATCTGTATTTTGCCGGAAACCAGCGGACTCAATACGCCGATGGTCAGTATAATAATGCCCACTTGCAGGCCGTGTTTTTCCACGAAGGGGATGTATTGCGACAAAGCGGTTTGCTGCATCAACAATAAGACGGCCGCCGAAATCGTAATCGAGTTGTTGTTGCTGACAACGCCCAAAAAAATCAGCGTAACCAGAAACAAAGGGACAAAGCTGAAATTCATCGGATTAAGATACTCGGGCCAAGGATTCTTTTGCCAGTTGAATCATGGCTTCTTTGACTTCGCTGTCAGGCAACACGTCTAATGAAGCGATGGCTTTGTCGACGGCTTTTTTTGCCTCGGAAATCGAATACGGCAAAGCGTCGGAGTTGACGACATAGTCGTGGATTTTTTCAAAATAGCTGCGGTCGGCATTTTCCAAAGCATGGCGCACATCGTTGGCTGCCTGCTCGGAGCCGTTTCGCATCAGGTAAATCAATGGCAGGGTAGGTTTGCCTTCTGCCAAATCGTCGCCGACGTTTTTGCCGATTTCTTCGGTTTCGCCTGAATAGTCCAATACATCGTCAATGATTTGGAAAGCCGTACCGACGTACATGCCGTAGTCTTTCAAGGCTTGCTCGTGTTCGGGGGAAGCCTTGCCCAAAATTGCGCCGACTTGCGCGGCAGCTTCAAACAGTTTTGCTGTTTTGTATTGGATAACTTGGACGTATTGCTCTTCGGTAATATCCGTATTGCCGATGTTCATCAGCTGCATGACTTCGCCTTCGGCGATGATGTTGGTCGCGTCTGCCATTACTTCCAAAATACGCATACTGCCCGAACCAACCATCAGTTGGAAAGCGCGTGTATATAGGAAGTCGCCGACCAAAACAGCCGCCGCGTTGCCGAAGAGGTTGTTTGCGGTTTTACGGCCGCGGCGCAACTCGCTTTCATCGACGACATCGTCGTGCAGGAGGGTGGAGGTGTGGATGAATTCCACCATCGCTGCCAGCGAGTACAGTTTTTCATCGTCATGCCCGACTGCTTTGCCTGCCAAAATGGTAATAATCGGACGCAGGCGCTTACCGCCCGCGCTGATGATGTATGTGCCGATTTGCGAAATCAGCGCAACATCGGATTGAACAGCTTGGTTGATGACCGCATTAACTTTGGCAAGGTCATCGGGCAGGTGGCGTTGGAAGTAAGGCAGGTTTTCGAGCATAAAACATTCTCTGTTGATAAAACGGAGCGGGGCTCCAATGAATCTGTTTAAACCCGTACATTCGGTCGGGGTAATAACGTTGCATAAAGATATCAGCAATCCAGCGCGTGATTATATCAGTTAAAAAGCATGCAACATATCTTTCAGACGGCCTTTTCACTTGTAAATAAAATAAATTTTGACAAAACAGGCAAATAGAAATAGAATAGCTCGTTTCGCACATGGTGTGTGGAATATTAACCTAATTCTCATGGAGTTGAGTATGTACGCGGTCGTAAAAACCGGCGGTAAACAATATAAAGTTTCCGTTGGCGAAAAATTGAAAGTAGAACAGATACCAGCCGAACTCGACAGCCAAATCGAACTGACTGAAGTTTTGATGATTGCTGACGGCGAATCTGTAAAAGTAGGCGCACCTTTTATCGAAGGCGCAAAAGTAACAGCTAAAGTCGTTGCTCATGGTCGTGGCGAGAAAGTACGCATTTTCAAAATGCGTCGTCGCAAACACTACCAAAAACGCCAAGGCCATCGCCAAAATTTCACCCAAATCGAAATCGTGGCAATCGCCTAATTTCAAGTAAGTTCAGGAGTATTACAAATGGCAAGTAAAAAAGCAGGCGGTAGCACCCGCAACGGTCGCGATTCAGAAGCCAAACGCTTGGGCGTTAAAGCCTACGGCAACGAGCTGATTCCGGCAGGCTCTATCATCGTTCGTCAACGTGGTACTAAATTCCACGCAGGTGACAACGTAGGCATGGGCAAAGACCACACTTTGTTTGCTAAAGTCGACGGTTACGTTGAATTCAAAACCAAAGGTGCGCTGAACCGTAAAACCGTCAGCATCCGTCCTTACACTGGTTCTGAAGAATAATCGTTTTACGATTGAAACCGCATTCCTTTTCGGAATGCGGTTTTTGTTTGTCAGACTGTTTTGTCTGTTTGATAAAATCCGTATGTCGTGAAGCTTGATTTATATTAAGGCCAAAGTAAAAAAGTGCTTATAATCGATAGTCTTTGTTTTATTCTATTGACTCTTTCTATATAATCTATCAAATGCCTTTGATTTACCCTCTTGTAGCTAAACACAGTAAACTTAAGGCCGTCTGAAAAAATCCGTATCAGTTGAATACAAGGAATTCCTCCCATGAGCTTACACAGTGATATTCTCGTCGTCGGCGCAGGCCCTGCCGGATTAAGTTTTGCCGCAGAGTTGGCCGGAAGCGGCTTGAACATAACCCTGATTGAAAGAAGTCCTTTAGAAGTGTTGCAAAATCCGCCGTATGACGGCCGTGAAATCGCACTGACGCATCTGTCGCGCGAAATCATGCAGCGATTGGGTATGTGGGATTTGATTCCAAAAGACGAAATTTATCCTTTGCGCGATGCCAAAGTGTTGAACGGCCATTCCGATTACCAGCTCCACTTCCCGCAACCGACTCAGGCGCGTGGCGAGCCTGCGGACTGCTTGGGCTATTTGATCTCAAACCACAATATCCGCAAAGCCGCTTATGAAGTCGTGTCCAAATTGGACAACGTGAAAATCCTGGCCGGCACCAATGTTAAAGAAGTCAAAACTTCTGACGATGAGGCGCAAGTTATTTTGGAAAGCGGCGAAGTATTGACCGGCCGTCTGTTGTTGGCCGCCGATAGCCGCTTCTCGCAAACGCGCCGTCAATTGGGCATTTCTTCCGATATGCACGATTACAGCCGTACCATGTTTGTGTGCCGCATGAAGCATACTCTGTCCAACCTGCATACCGCATATGAATGCTTCCACTACGGCCGCACCATTGCGTTGCTGCCTTTGGAAGAACACTTGACCAATACTGTGATTACGGTGGACAGCGATAAAGCCGAAACGATTAAAAATATGTCGCCGGAAGAGTTGGCAGCCAGCGTGAAAGAGCAACTCAAAGGCCGTTTGGGCGATATGGAATTGGTCAGCACCATTCACAATTATCCTTTGGTCGGTATGATTGCCCAACGTTTCTATGGCAAACGTAGCGCGTTAATCGGCGATGCCGCGGTCGGTATGCATCCGGTTACTGCGCACGGTTTCAACTTGGGTCTGGCAAGTGCCGATCTTTTGGCTAAATTGGTTCTCGAAGCCGAGCAACGCGGTCAGGATATTGGTGCGAAGAGCCTGCTGGAAAAATACAGCACCAAGCATATGTTCCACGCCCATCCGATTTACCACGGCACTAATATGCTGCTGAAACTCTTTACCAATGAAACTGCTCCGGCGAAACTGTTGCGCGGTTTGGTATTGCGTGCAAGCAATAACTTCCCGCCGCTGAAAAAACTGATTACCAAACAATTGACCGGTTAATTGCTTAAAACATAAAAGGCCGTCTGAACGATTAAAGTTTCAGACGGCCTTGTTTTTTATCTATTGTTTATTTGGCTAAAACCGATTCGGGCATTTCTTGACGGACGTTTAAGGAAGTCAGTTTTTTGGTCAAGATGCTCAATACGATGCCGTAGGCAGGCAGGAAGAAGAGGGTGCAGATGGCGAGTTTGAACAGATAATCGACAAATGCGATGCCCTGCCAGTTTGCCGCCATAAATTCATCGTTGCTCGCATAAAAGGCAATGGCGAAAAACACCAGCGTGTCCAACGCGTTGCCGACCACGGTGGAAGCAGTAGGGGCAATCCACCATGATTTCAGACGGCGTAATCTGTTGAACACGAAAATATCGAGGATTTGCCCGAGCGCATAGGCGGAAAAGCTGGCCAATGCGATACGGCCGACGAAGGTGTTAAATTCGGTTAAAGATGCCCAGCCTGTCCAGTTGCCGTCATGAAAGAGGACGGAGAAGACGTAAGAGAGCAGCAGGGCCGGGAGCATCACCCAAAAAATAATCCGTCTCGCCAACGGTGCACCGAAAATGCGCACGGTTAGGTCGGTAGCGAGGAAGATAAAGGGGAAGGAAAATGCGCCCCAAGTGGTAAAGATACCGAAAATTTGAAAGGGGAACTGCACCAGATAGTTGCTGGCGGCAATAATAAAAATATGGAAAAGCACCAGCCAGAAGAGCGCTTTCTTCTGCTGTGCGACAGTAAATTCGTACATGGAAATCTTTCGGAAGTTTTTTCAGACGGCATGAAGCCTTGAAAGACCGTGCAATAGAGAAAGTTTTACAATGAAAAGGACGTTAGGCCGTCTGAACGGGATTATTGTGCATCGTGCTCAAACAGGCGTTTGCGTGCCAAAGCTTCAAACTCTGTGCCTGCTTTGCCGTAGTTGGCAAACGGATGAATGGCGATGCCGCCGCGCGGTGTGAATTCGCCGAATACTTCGATGTATTTCGGATCCATCAGGGTGATGAGGTCTTTCATGATGATGTTGACGCAGTCTTCATGGAAGTCGCCGTGGTTGCGGAAGCTGAAGAGGTAGAGTTTCAGTGATTTGCTTTCCACCATTTTGATATGGGGGATGTAGCGGATGTAGATGGTGGCAAAGTCGGGCTGGCCGGTCATCGGGCAGAGGCTGGTGAACTCGGGGCAGACGAATTTGACGAAATAGTCGTTGTCGGGATGTTTGTTGTCGAACGCTTCCAAAATTTCAGGCGCGTATTCGCTCGGGTATTGGGTTTTCTGGTTGCCCAAAAGGGAGATGCCTTGCAGCTCTTCGTTGTTGCGGGACATGAGGTTTCCTTAGTTTTTTAATGTGGGAGGTTTTCGAACCACGGGGTGCGGATTGTAATATAAATTGCATGGTTTGTGCGGATTTTATAGCGATGAATCAGCAGGATAGGTTTCAGACGGCCTGTTTTGTATTTTATGAAACCTGTTTTCCGCTTTACAATAGCAGCCAATCAACAGGCCGTCTGAAAGTATTGTATGTCTTTAGCCCAACCCAAACGTATTTTGATCATCAAATTGCGCCATCATAGCGATGTGCTTTTGAGCACGCCGGTGGTCGATGCGCTGAAAACCCGTTTCCCCGATTGCGAAATCGATATGCTGGTGTATGCCGGTACGGGGCAGCTGATTGCCGATAATCCGCAGATTGCGCAGATTTTTACCATTGATCGAAATTGGAAGAAGCTGGGCGTATTCAAGCAGTTGGCGTGTGAGAAAAATCTTTTCTCTAAGCTGAAGGCGCGTGATTACGACTGGGCTTTCAACCTGTCCGACCAATGGCGCGCGGCGGTAATTGCCAAACTGTGCGCCCGTTGCAGCGTGGGTTTTGACTGCATCAAGCGCGACGGATTCTGGTGGCGTTTCTGTCATGATTTTATCAACCATGAGCTTGATACCAGCCATCATATCGTTGAAAACCAGTTGAATATCCTTGCGCCGCTTATCCAGCCGGAAGACGTGGCCGATGCGAAAGTACGCCTTTGGGTGGCACAAGATGCAAGGGAAAGCATGCGGCAGAAATTGCGTGAGCAGGGTTGGAACGGCGAAGATTATGTGTTGCTGCACCCGGGGGCGCGTTGGCATTTCAAATGTTGGGAAGACGGCAAGAATGCCGCCATCGTACAGCTTCTGCTCAACAGCGGGCAGAATGTCGTATTGACCGCTTCTCCCGACACTGTCGAACAATACATGCTTCAAGAAATTATAGGCCGTCTGAATATTCCGGAAGGCAGAAAAGTATATGTGCTGTCCGGATGCTTGAGCCTGCGTGAATTGGCGGCGGCCATTGAGGGTGCCAAGTTGTTTGTCGGTGTCGATTCTGCACCGATGCACATTGCCGCTGCTTTGGATAAACCGCAAATCGCTTTGTTTGGCGCGTCATGGGTGGATAAATGGCGTCCGTATTCCGAAGAGGCCGAAGTCATTTATGCCGGCGATTATGCCGAGCTGCCTCACCCTGACAGTATCGACACCAACGATCCGACACGTCTGTTGAAAGCGATTCCGTTGCAGGATGTGTGGGACAAAATTTCAGCCAAATTGGAGGCGATGGAGGCTTAAAACCGCTTACCACGATCCGTTAAACGTTTTAGCTTTGCGCCAAAATGCCCATTTGGAACGGCGGCCGATTTCCAGCGTGCCGCCGTTTTCGCCGTCTGTAGCAATGCAAACGGTTTTCAGACGGCCTGAAGCGAGTGCGTCCCATAAAGGCGCAAACCAACGGGTTTCCCAGTTTTCCAAAATATCTTTGTATGCCCAAACATCGCCTGTCTGTAAGGTGGAAACCAAGTCGTCCAAAAAGATAAGGCCGTCTGAAACCGTGTTGCCTGTTTCTTGAACCATCTCAAACCAAGCCTTCAAATCATACGGCGCATCGAGTTTGGGCGTATCCGAAAAACGCGCCCATGCGCTGTCTGAAGCGACAATATCCGCAGACTGTGTACCGTCCGCGTCATTCCACAGCCACAAACCGTTGATTTCCGGCAATCCTTGTTGTTCACGCGCTTGGTTAATCGGATGCGTGTGGAGAAACATTTGGATTTCCGTCTGCATGGCCAACCAAGACACCGCATCTTTGCCGTGTGCCTGACCGTCCATTTCCGGCTGCCCGCACACATCCAAAACACATTCCGCGCCCCAATCTTCAATCTTCGGCATACTGAGCAGCCACATGCTTTCGCAAAGCGGCTCGAATTGCCAATCTTTATCTTGATAAAACGCCGACAAATCCGCACATAACCGTTGCGCCTCCTCTTTTTGGATGCCGATAAACTCGCCGCTGATAATGTTGACATGGTGCATGCCCATTTGTTGCCAAACCGGAGAGGCAAAAGCGGCCGCGCGTTTTTGGCTTGTGTGGCGTAAACGTTGCACTTGGGTAATGAGGCTGCCGTTCCACAAATGGCGGCCGTAAAATTCAGACGGCCTGAGTGTTTCTTTGCGTAATATGCCGTAACGCAAAAGACGGTTAAAAGCAGGTAAGACAAGCGCAGGGACGGATTCGTCGGCAAAGCGGTTGAGCGAGGGGAGGGCGAGGGTCAGCTTCATAAGCGCAAATAGATAGGAAAACCGTTATTTTACGCGACAAATGATGCGTTTCGGAACCTTGCCCTCACGCCCTGAAAAAGAGCCGTTCAGACGGCCGGTTTGGAAAAAACGGGCTGTCATGTTAAAATGCGTGGCGTAAATTTCAGAAAAACAGGGTGTAAATCAACACAATAGCCCTGATAATAACGTCAATCTCAAACACGACCTCATTCATTCCGAATGAAAACCTGATTTTCAGATCGGAAAAAAGACTCAAAGTCCTTTATCCCCAAAACTGTTTAAACCAGCAGGCGGTCACGGCAGGCCGGATGTGCCGGCATTCTGCAAACCTAAAAAAACAGACCGCCCCATTAAGGATAACGCGTGATTAAAAACAAATATTCCACTCGATTCAAAGCAACCCTCTTAGCGTTTCTGCTGCCGGCTTCAGGCATCATGACCGCATACGCTATTACCGACCCTCAACCTGCACAAACCGATTTCAAAGTCGAGCGTATTTCCGAAGAGCTGCCTGCCGTTTATGTGGAAACCAATACCTATCAATCCAGCTATTGGGCGCAAGAAGCCGTCCAAGCCGGCGACTCTTTGGCAGACGTTTTGACGCGCATGGGTGTCAACCAAGAAGACATCAAGCAAATCATGGCGAAAAACAATGCCAACCTCGACATGAAAAACCTGCGGACCAACCAATCCGTCAACATCCGCATCGATTCTTCAGGCCAAGTGACCGACGTTCAATTCTTTACCGATGAAGAATTGGAACGCAACTTGGTGGCTTTGGAAAAAGTTAAGGGCAAATGGCGCATCTCCAATGCCGAAATCGACATGAAAACCATGCCGACCCTGCGCTCCGTGCAAATCCGCACTTCCGCCATCGGCGATATGCTCCGTGCCGAAATCCCTTCCGAAGTGTATATCCAGCTCAAAGAAATCTTTGCCGATTCGTTCAATATGAGCGATTTGGGCGAAGGCGATACCGTGCGTCTTTTGTACAACAGCATGTATTTCCGCGGCCAGCAAATGGCGGTCGGCGATATTTTGGCGGCTGAAGTGGTTAAAGACGGCAAAACCTACCAAGCTTATTATTACAGCCAAGGCAAAGGCGACGAAGAAAGTGGTAGCTACTACGACCAAAACGGTAAGTCCCTGCAACAAAAAGAAGGCTTTAATACCGAGCCTGTTGCATATACGCGCATTTCTTCCCCGTTCGGCTACCGTGTCCACCCGGTTCTGCATACCGTCCGTATGCACACCGGTATCGACTATGCCGCGCCGACCGGTACGCCGATTAAGGCCGCTGCCGACGGCGAAGTGATTTTCAAAGGTTGGAAAGGCGGCTACGGTAACACCGTGATGATTCGCCATGCCAACGGTGTGGAAACCCTGTACGGCCACATGAGTGCGTTCAGCCCTGCCGACGGCAGAGTCCGTGCCGGCGAAGTAATTGGTTTTGTGGGTACAACCGGCCGCTCTACCGGTCCGCACCTGCACTACGAAGCACGCGTCAATGGCCAGCCGGTTAACCCGACTACCGTCGCCCTGCCGACGCCGAAATTGACCCCGACCAATATGGCCGCGTTCCGCAAACAGCAAAAAGATGCCAGCACGATGTTGTCTACCATCCGCTCTTTGCCGGTTTCCGTAGCGCAGCTGGATTAATAAGATAAAGGCCGTCTGAATAAGGTTTCTTTCAGACGGCCTTTTCCATTAAAATCGATACCTCAACGCCCACGTTTACTCAGAGAAAGCTTATGTCTGCTCATCAGCCCATTATCCAATCCCTGCTTGATACCGACCTGTACAAATTCACCATGCTGCAAGTCGTGTTGCACCAATTCCCACAAACCCACAGCCTCTACGAATTCCGCTGCCGCAACAAAGAGATGGTATATCCGCTGGCCGATATTCAAGAAGAATTGGAACGCGAACTCGATGCCCTGTGCCAGCTGCGCTTTACCCATGACGAACTCGACTATCTGCGCAGCCTGCGCTTTATCAAAAGCGACTTTGTCGATTACCTCGAGCTTTTCCAACTCCAACGCCGCTTTGTCAAAGTCAGTCCCGACGATCAAGGCCGTCTGAACATCCGCATCGAAGGCCCGATGATACAGGCGATGTTCTTCGAGATTTTCATTCTTGCCATCGTCAACGAACTCTACTTCCGCCGCTTGGAAACGCCAGCCGTCATCGAAGAAGGCGAGCGCCGTTTGCAGGCCAAAGCGCAACAACTGAAAGAAATCGCAGCCACTCAAAATCCGAATGATCCGCCGTTCCTGATTTCCGATTTCGGCACGCGCCGCCGCTACACCCTTGCATGGCAGGAACACGTTATCCGCACATTATTAGAAGCCGCTCCCGATATCGTGCGCGGTACCAGCAACGTTTATCTGGCCAAAAAACTCGGCATCACACCCATCGGCACCATGGCGCACGAGTTCCTCCAAGCCTTCCAAGCCTTGGACGTACGTTTGCGCAATTTCCAAAAAGCCGCGCTGGAAAGCTGGGTACATGAATACCGTGGCGACCTCGGCATCGCCCTGACCGACGTGGTCGGCATGGATGCCTTCTTGCGCGATTTCGACCTGTACTTCGCCAAACTCTTTGACGGCCTGCGCCACGACAGCGGCGATCCTTATGTTTGGGGCGACAAAGCCTACGAGCATTACAAAAAACTCAAAATCGACAGCCGCACCAAAATGCTGACCTTTTCAGACGGCCTCGATATTGAGCGTTCATGGGCGTTGCACCAATACTTCAAAGACCGTTTCAAAACCAGTTTCGGTATCGGTACCAACCTGACCAATGATTTGGGACACACGCCTTTGAACATTGTCTTGAAGCTCGTCGAGTGTAACGGACAATCCGTCGCCAAGCTCTCCGACTCCCCGGGCAAAACCATGACCACCAACAACACCTTCCTCGCTTACCTGCGCCAAGTGTTTGACGTACCGGAGCCGGAAGAGAAAGCCTAAAAACAAAGGCCGTCTGAAATGTTCAGACGGCCTTTTGAATTAATCCATATCGCTTTCGGGCAATTCTGCCGAACCCATGCGGCGCAGGATGATATTGGTTTTGTTGTGCATCCGTTTGCTCTTAGGATGGTCTGCGTAAAACAGCGGAGCCGGAACGCGCGCCGTGAGTTTGGCGGCTTGTTGGCGGGTGAGGGCGGAGGCAGGTTTTTTGTAGAAATACTGGGACGCCGCTTCCGCGCCGAATACGCCGTAGTGCCATTCGATTGAGTTCAGATACAGCTCAAAAATGCGGTCTTTGTCGGTAACGGCTTCCATCATCGCGGTAATCGCCGCTTCTTCGCCTTTGCGGATGTAGCTGCGGCTTTCGTTGAGAAACAGGTTTTTCGCCAGTTGCTGGCTGATGGTCGAACCGCCGGCTTTGACTTCGCCGCTTTGCTTATTGCGTTTCATGGCGTATTTGATGCCGTTCCAGTCAAAGCCGCTGTGTTCGGCAAAGTTGGCGTCTTCGGAAGCAATCAGGGCTTTTTTGAGGTTGACGGAAATTTGGTCGTAAGGCACCCAGCGGTAATCCAGCTCGACATCGCGGCCTTCTTTTGCAAACTGGCTCATGCGCATGGACATGAAGGCGGTTTTGCTGGGCGCGACGGCGCGGTAGGTAATGATATTGCCGTACACATAAGCGTTGAAGAAAATGAAGATGCCGATGGGCAGGGCAATCAGCCATTTGATGATGCGGAACATGGTTACAGGGCTTTCATGTATTCGATAACGGGGCGGATATCGGGCGTAAATCCGCGCCAAATATGGTAAGAAGCGGCAGCCTGACCGACCAGCATGCCCAGGCCGTCTGAAACTTCGGCCGCACCGTTGCTTTGGGCAAAGTTCAAAAACGTCTGCGCCGCTTCGCCGTAAACCATATCGTAGGCAAGGCGGCAGTTGCGGAAAATTTCAGGATTGACGGCAGGAAGCTGACCGCTCAAGCCGCCGGACGTGCCGTTGATGATGATATCAAAACCGCCGTTCAAATCCGCCATTGGGATGGCTTCAATGCCGAAAAGCTGCGCCAATTCCTCGGCTTTGGCATGGGTACGGTTGGCAATGACGATACGGGCAGGGCGGTGTTCTTTCAAAACCGGAATCACGCCGCGCACCGCGCCGCCTGCACCCAAAAGCAAAATGTTTTTTCCTTCGATGGCAATATTTTTGACCTGCGTGATGTCGTTGGCCAAACCGATACCGTCGGTATTGTCGCCGCGTATTCTGCCGTCTTCCAACCACACCAGCGTATTGACCGCGCCGGCAGCCAAAGCGCGGTCGGAATGTTCGTCCGCCAGCGCAAAAGCTTCCTGCTTGAACGGTACAGTTACATTCGCACCTTGCCCACCCTCGGTACGAAACGCCGCAACAGCCTCGGCAAAACCGCCGATTTCGGCGCAAATACGCTCATATTCAATGGCCGCGCCTTCCTGCAGCGCAAATTGCTGATGGATTTGCGGCGATTTACTGTGTGCAACGGGATTGCCGAAAACGGCGTAACGCGGGGTGTTGTTCATAAAACGGGTCTGAAAAAACAAAAGAAAAGAGTGCTTATTATAGCGGTCTTTATGTTAAGAAAGCGTAATGTAAAATTGTTGACAATTAAACAGTCTGAAACTATATTTCATTGCGTAAAAACGGGTGCCCTGATGTATTTCAGACGGCCTTACCGTGGTAGAATAACAACTTAAACCTATTCCCTCAGGAGCTGAAGATGTCCATCAAAGACGCTGTAAAACTGATTGAAGAAAGCGAAGCCCGCTTCGTAGATTTGCGCTTTACCGATACCAAAGGCAAGCAGCATCACTTTACCATCCCCGCCCGCATCGTCCTCGACGATCCCGAAGAATGGTTTGAAAACGGTCAAGCGTTTGACGGTTCGTCCATCGGCGGTTGGAAAGGTATTCAGGCTTCCGATATGCAGTTGCGTCCCGATGCGTCTACAGCCTTCGTCGATCCTTTCTACGACGATACCACCGTTGTCTTTACCTGCGACGTCATCGACCCGGCCGACGGCCAAGGCTATGACCGCGACCCGCGCTCTATCGCACGCCGCGCCGAAGCCTATTTGAAATCTTCCGGTATCGGCGACACAGCCTATTTCGGCCCTGAGCCTGAATTCTTCGTTTTTGACGGCGTAGAATTTGAAACCGACATGCACAAAACCCGTTACGAAATCACTTCCGAAAGCGGCGCATGGTCAAGCGGCCTGCATTTGGACGGTCAAAATACCGGCCACCGTCCGACCGTCAAAGGCGGTTACGCACCTGTTGCGCCGATTGACTGCGGTCAAGACCTGCGTTCTGCCATGGTCAATGTTTTGGAAGAACTCGGCATCGAAGTGGAAGTGCATCACGCCGAAGTTGGCACCGGCAGCCAAATGGAAATCGGCACCCGTTTTGCCACTTTGGTTAAACGCGCCGACCAAACCCAAGACATGAAATACGTGATTCAAAACGTTGCCCACAATTTCGGCAAAACCGCTACATTCATGCCTAAACCGATTATGGGCGACAACGGCAGCGGTATGCACGTTCACCAATCCATTTGGAAAGACGGTCAAAACCTGTTCTCAGGCGACGGCTATGCCGGTTTGTCCGATACCGCCCTTTATTACATCGGCGGCATCATCAAACACGCCAAAGCCCTGAACGCAATTACCAATCCGTCCACCAACTCCTACAAACGCCTCGTGCCGCACTTTGAAGCGCCGACCAAACTGGCATATTCCGCCAAAAACCGTTCTGCTTCCATCCGCATTCCGTCCGTGAACAGCAGTAAAGCACGCCGCATCGAAGCGCGTTTCCCTGACCCGACCGCCAACCCATACTTGGCGTTCGCCGCTTTGTTGATGGCCGGTTTGGACGGTATTCAAAACAAAATCCATCCGGGCGATCCAGCCGATAAAAACCTCTACGACCTGCCACCGGAAGAAGATGCATTGGTGCCTACCGTTTGCGCTTCTTTGGAAGAAGCACTGGCCGCCCTCAAAGCGGACCACGAATTCCTCCTGCGCGGCGGCGTGTTCAGCAAAGACTGGATCGACAGCTACATCGCCTTTAAAGAGGAAGATGTCCGCCGTATCCGCATGGCACCGCATCCGCTGGAATTTGAAATGTATTACAGCCTGTAAAACAGCTGAGGCATTTTAAATAGGAAATCAAAGGCCGTCTGAAACTGGATTTGAAGTTTCAGACGGCCTTTAGGCTTGAAATAGATAGGGCGATTGAATTAGGTATGATAGCGAGCAGCAATAAATCATGCCGTTTGAAGCCTTTATGGAATTGGTACTGCGTGTTAAATTTCAGCATGATAGGCCTTTTATTAAAGATATTCGCCATTACTTTATAGTGAACCAGTCTTCAAATTGAATCCGCAAGGTAAGGGCATTACTTGGGAAGAGTTGAAAGAGTCTTTCGGTTCGGATAAAAAAGAAGACGATTAAAGCCTCAGTCCGTCTGAAAGGATATTTTTTGTTTTCAGACGGCATGTTTGATAAGGAAAACCATGTTTGCAAATTTTGATTTAGGCGTATTTCTGCTGGCAGTATTGCCCGTGTTGTTGGCCATTACCGTGCGCGAAGTGGCACGCGGTTATACGGCGCGGTATTGGGGCGACCATACGGGCGAGCAGCTCGGGCGTTTGACCCTCAATCCGCTGCCGCACATCGACCCTGTCGGTACGATTGTCGTGCCGCTGGTGTGTCTGATGATAGGCAGTTTTCTGTTCGGCTGGGCGCGTCCTATGCCCATTGATTCGCGCAATTTCCGCGATCCGCGCCGTGCGTGGCGTTGGGTGTCGATTTCAGGTCCGATTGCCAATCTGATTTTGGCGTTCTTTTGGGGCTTTGTCGTCGTATTTTCCGCGTATGTGCCTGAGTCTTATCAAGCGCCGTTGGTGCAGATGGCCGGTTACGGCGTGATGGTGAACTCGATTTGGGTCGCATTCAGCCTGATTCCGATTTTGCCTTGGGACGGCGGTATTTTTATCGATACCTTCCTTAACGCCAAACAGTCCATGCAGTTCCGTAAAATCGAGCCATACGGCACATGGATTATCCTGATCCTGTTGTTTACCGGCCTGCTGGCCAAACTGATTTGGCCGATTATCGCCATGATTCAGGCCGCAGTACAGATGGTAGTCATGCTGTTTATTTAAATATTGTGGCTGAAAAGGCCGTCTGAAACTCAGTTCCAGACGGCCTTTTTCATTGTGCAACATGTAAATACGATTGGAAAAGTTGCTTAAAAATTGTACAATTTCAGCCCTTTCAATTTGGCGCACATATCATGCACATCGGCGGCTATTTCATTGACAACCCCATCGCACTTGCCCCCATGGCAGGCATTACGGACAAACCGTTCCGCCGGATTTGCCGCGAGTTTGGCGCAGGGTGGGCGGTATGTGAAATGCTGACCAGCGATCCGAGCTTGCGCCATACCAAAAAAACCTTGCGTCGCAGCGATTTTGAAGGCGAGGGCGGAATTGTAGCCGTGCAGATTGCCGGCAGCGATCCGCAGCAGATGGCGGAAGCCGCGCGGTATAACGTCGGCTTAGGCGCGCAGGTGATTGACATCAATATGGGCTGCCCGGCCAAAAAAGTCTGCAATGTGCAGGCGGGCAGCGCATTAATGCAAAACGAGCCTTTGGTTGCCGAAATCTTGGAAGCCGTTGTCAAAGCGGTGGACGTACCCGTTACCCTCAAAACCCGTTTGGGCTGGCACGACGAACATCAAAACTTGCCGACCATCGCCAAAATTGCCGAAGAATCAGGCATCGCAGCCCTTGCCATCCACGGTCGCACGCGCACGCAGATGTACAAAGGTGAAGCGCGTTATGAACTGATTGCCGAAACCAAAGGCCGTCTGAACATCCCCGTTTGGGTCAACGGCGATATTACTTCACCGCAAAAAGCAGCCGCCGTCCTGAAACAAACCGCTGCCGACGGCATCATGATAGGGCGCGGCGCACAAGGCAGGCCGTGGCTTTTCCGTGATTTAAAACATTACGCCGAACACGGCGTTTTGCCGCCGGCCTTGAGCTTGGCAGAATGCAACGCCACCATTTTGAACCACATCCGTGCCATGCATGAATTTTATGGCGAAGTGGCCGGCGTACGCATCGCCCGCAAACACATAGGCTGGTACATCGACGAAATGCCCGACGGCGAACAAACACGCCGAGACATCAACCGCTTGGACAGCGCCGCGGCACAATACGATACCCTTTCCGCCTATCTTGAGACGCTTTCAGAGAAAACCGACCGTTGGGTATGCCACTATCGGGAAGGCTAAAGAGTTTCAGACGGCCTCATCATCTAAAAACAAATCTATTTAAAAACAAATCTACAGAAAGACATCACGATGAATCAAACGAATACTGACATTGCGCAATGTATTGAACAAAACTTACGACAATACTTCAAAGACTTGGATGGTACGGAACCTTGCGGCGTGTACGATATGGTGTTGCACCAAGTCGAAAAGCCGATGCTTGCTTGCGTGATGGAGCAATGCGGCGGCAACCAGTCTAAAGCTGCCGTTATTTTGGGTTTGAACCGCAATACCTTGCGTAAAAAATTACAACAGCACGGTATGCTGTAATACTGCAGGGCAACCCGTCCTGACGGCCGAAGGAGAAATGACAATGCAAAATCCGAATAAATTAAATATCCATTTCATCCTGCACGAGGCATTTGAAGTGCCGGGAGCATATTTGAAATGGGCGCAATGGCGCGGACATAACATCAGTGCAACCAAAGTGTACGAAAGGGAAGCTCTGCCTGATAATGTGGACGATATAGATTTTTTGATTGTAATGGGCGGGCCGCAATCGCCTGATGAAGACAGGCAGGCATTCCCGTATTACGACCCCAAATCCGAGCTGCGCCTGATGCGTCAGGCGATGGCAGCGGATAAATATATTGTCGGCGTGTGTTTGGGTGCGCAGCTTTTATCCGTTGCCTACGGTGCGCGCCACACGCGCAGCCCTGAGCGTGAAATCGGCATTTATCCGATTGAGCTGACGGCAGAAGGTTTGGCGGATACCCATGTTTCCCTGTTGGGCAAAACCCTGAATACCGGCCATTGGCACGGCGATATGCCCGGTTTGACGAATGAGGCGGTTGTGTTGGCAACCAGCAAAGGCTGTCCGCGTCAGATTATCCGTTTCGCGCCCAAACATTATGCTTTCCAAGCCCATTTGGAGTTTGACCGCGAAGCCGTTGGAATGCTGATTGCGGCGGACGGGCGCGAAAATGTGGCCGAACAAAGTCAAGCCCAAACTTATGTCCAACATCCGGATAAAATCGAAGCGGCGGATTTCAGTGAAATGAATGCCAAACTCTTCGACTTTTTGGATTCACTGACACAATCAAAATAAAAACAGCTTGAAAAGGCTTCAGGCCGTCTGAAAGCCAGAGAAGAAACGATTAATTTTTTGCCATGAGTTGAACCATGCTTTACCAAATACTCGCACTGTTAATCTGGGGCAGCTCGTTTATCGCTGCCAAGTACTCCTATGAGATGCTCGACCCGACGCTGATGGTTGAGGCGCGGTTGTTGATTGCCGCGTTGATGGTGCTGCCGTCGTGCCGTCGTCATTTAGGTAGGATTCCGCGGAGCGAGTGGAAGCCGTTGTTGTGGATTTCCTTTGTCAACTACGTTGTCGTTTTGATGCTCCAGTTTATCGGTTTGAAATATACATCCGCTGCCAGCGCGATTACCATGGTCGGGCTTGAACCATTGCTGGTGGTGTTTGTCGGGCATTTCTTTTTCAACGACAAAGCGAAAATTTACCACTGGATTTGCGGTGCGGCGGCGTTTGCCGGCGTGGGCATGATGGTGCTGGGCGGTGCAGAAGAGGGTGGTACGATTGACTGGTTCGGCTGTTTGCTGATTTTGCTTGCGGGATTCGGTTTTGCAGGCGTAATACGTCCGAGCCAGCAGATGATTGCCCGCATCGGCGTGCCCGCATTTACTTCTGCTTCCATGGCGACGGCGGCGGTGTTGTGCCTGCCGTTTTCGCTGGTGTTGGCTGAAAGTTATGAAGTCCGCTGGTCGTGGGGCGGTACGCTGTCGATTTTGTATATGGGGATCGGTTGCAGTTGGCTTGCCTATCTGTTGTGGAACAAAGGCATGAACAAAGTCCCTGCCAACGTCTCCGGCCTGCTGATTTCGCTTGAGCCAGTCATCGGCGTTATCATGGCGGTGTTAATTTTGGGCGAACATTTAAGTGCCATGTCTGCGATGGGCATTACCGTCGTTATTGCGTCCACTTTTGTCGCCGGTATGTTGGCGCGTGTCAGCAACAAACACAAAAAGGCCGTCTGAAAACAGTTTCAGACGGCCTGAAGTCAGCAGTACTTTTTCAATAAAACATTTTGGGAAAATTTCTATGAAACGCATTATCTCCCTGCTTTTACTTGCCTGCCCTGTCTTGGCGTCGGCTGCACCCGATAACGACAAAGCCGCCGTACAGGCCGTCATTGCCAAGTATTACAACCGACCGCTTGCCGCGCACAAATGCCAGCTTACCGAGCCGCCGAAAGACAGTGAGACAGCATCTGACAATATTATGTATTGCATGAAACCCGTTGCCGATCATACCGTAACGCGCAACGGTACGCCTACGCGCTATGTGTTGTACACAGGTTTTGCCTACGATATGGAGAAAAAAGTAAAACAGGACGCCCATGCTTCTTCGGGTCTGGCAGAATTGTTTGTTTTGGAAAAAACAGACGGTAAGTGGGCAATCAAACAACATGGAAGCGATGAAATCGGCGCATGGGGGGATGTGCCGGAGAATAAGGATTGGCGGTTTGTCCAGATGGGTGAGCAAAACTGGGGCTACACTGTCGAATCAGGTTATACAGGTCAGGGTGAAACGACAACCGGAGAAAATTTCCTGTTTACCGATAATAGCAACCGAATCCGCAACAGCGTCATAATCAGCGGTAACGATAACGGCGCATATTACGGCAATTGCGATGAATATAAAGGGCGCGAAAAACGCCGCTGCGAAGACAGATATACCAGCCTGGAAGCCAAAATTGCTTTTGACAAAAGCCGTCCTGCCGTATCCGGCGTATGGGCGTTGACTGCAAAACTCAGCGGCGTATCAGGAAAGAAAAATTATAAAAATCAAAAATATATTTTCCTTTATAACGGTAAAACCCATGTCGCCCCCAAAAACTATCCCTTAGGCGGACAATAGTTCCCTTAAAACGCTTTTATCAAACCATTACTACCTCAAGTCAAATCCCGTGAAAGAAACGCATAAACTTTGGGCCGCCCTCATCATTACCGGCATTATCGGCGGCATGGTCGGCATTGTATTAACTGAAATCATGCACGCGATTCAACATCTTGCCTATGGTTATGGTTCAGACGGCCTATACGTTTCTTTCAGGGAGGGCGTATCGCAGGCAAGTCCGGAGCGGCGTATCGGCGTGATGACCTTTTGCGGCGTGGTGGTCGGCTTGGGGTGGTGGTTGCTCAAACGCTACGGCAGGCCGCAACCGGGCATTAAAGCCGTGGTTAAAAATCCGCTTGCCGGTTTTCCGTTTTTTGAAACCGTCAGCCATGCCCTGTTGCAAATCATTACTGTCGGGCTGGGCTCGCCGCTCGGCCGTGAAGTTGCGCCGCGCGAAATGACCGCCGCTTTCGCCTCAGTCGGCGTCAACCGTTTCGGGTTGAGCGAAGACGACGCAAGGCTGGTCATTGCTTGCGCCTCGGGTGCAGGTTTGGCGGCCGTGTATAACGTGCCGCTCGCCTCCACACTTTTCATCCTTGAAGCCATGCTGGGCTTGTGGACGCAGCAAGCCGTCGCCGCCGCATTGTTGACTTCAGTCATCGCCACCGCCGTCGCGCGCATCGGCTTGGGCGACGTACAGCAATATCATCCTGCCAACCTTTCCATCAATACATCACTACTTTGGTTTTCCGCCATCATCGGCCCGATACTGGGCGCAACCGCAGTCTTTTTCCAGCGTACCGCCCAAAAGTTCCCCTTTATCAAGCGCGACAACATCAAAATTATTCCCTTGGCCGTCTGCATGTTTGCACTCATCGGCGTGATTGCCGTTTGGTTTCCCGAAATTTTGGGCAACGGCAAAGCAGGCAACCAACTGACCTTTGGCGGCTTGACCGACTGGCAACACAGCCTTGAGCTGACCGCCATCAAATGGCTGGTTGTCTTAATGGCGCTGGCGGCAGGCGCATACGGCGGCCTGATTACCCCGTCCATGATGCTCGGCAGTACCATCGCCTTTGCCGCCGCAGCCGTGTGGAACAGTTTTTTCCCTGAAATGTCCTCTGAAAGCGCGGCCGTTGTCGGTGCCGCCGTTTTTCTCGGCGTTTCCCTCAAAATGCCCCTGACAGCCATAGCCTTTATTTTGGAGCTCACCTACGCCCCCGTTGCCTTACTCATGCCATTATGCACAGGCATGGCAGGCGCAGTATGGGTGGCAAAGAAAATGGGATTTAAATAGGCAAAAGCAAAAGGCCGTCTGAAACCAAGTTTCAGACGGCCTTTTATAATAAAATTGTTAACAATATTTGCAAAAACCTACTGCCAAAAATGCGAAACTGGAGGATAATACCGCCCTGAAAATTCATCCTATAATGTTTTGCAAAGATGAAGATGTATTCTGTCGAACTTATTGCCAGTGTCTTCAAACTTGCATAAGGCAGTTGGAAAACTAAGAAAGTAGCTTATTCACTCCCGATTTTATAGAAAGAAACTGTTATGCAAAAAAAACACCTGATTTTTCTTCTTGCTGCCTTTGCTGCTGCGCCTGTGTTGGCAAAACCTGTTGTTAAGGAAGCGCAACTACTCGGTAAATGGCAGTGCGCTGATGATAATGGAACCCTGAGGACGTTTACTTTTGGCAGTGAGCAAAAAGTAAGCGCGATTGTGGATGCGAATTTTCCTTCACCTGATGATGAAACCTTAGTTTATCGGGTGTTTGCAGACGGTACTTGGACGGTGAATGGAGGAAAAATTGGTTTGAACATTAAAACCACCGATGTTCAAAGACAACATAGTATAGCTAAAATTCGCACCATCCCATGGCGTGAAGTGGATAAGGAAATGTTTGCCCAGATGAGAAACGGCATTGGTAAATCAGATAAATTGCAAATGCAGGTTAAAAAAATCGGAAATGACAGCCTAAGCGTCCGTATGCAGGGCGATAAACAAGATATGGCTTGCCG
>ERZ772942.2-NODE-2-length-89746-cov-3.145399_pt1 | contig 89746 bp, 67 predicted proteins | sample MGYA00511135_ERZ772942 | MGnify/ENA primary metagenome ERZ772942 (study PRJEB29015, sample SAMEA2738099) | human oral metagenome | biome: human oral; feature: human-associated habitat; material: saliva | place: China | collected 2265 ... | reverse complement strand
GCCGTAGGTGGTCTGGGCTTCGGAGGTACCGTAGTCCACGTCGGCGCGCAGGGTGTGCAGGGGCACACGACCTTCGCGATACCACTCGGTACGGGCGATCTCGGCACCGTTCAGACGACCGGCACTCATGATCTTGATGCCCTGGGCACCCAGGCGCATGGCGTTCTGCATGGCGCGTTTCATGGCGCGGCGGAACATGATGCGCTTTTCCAGCTGCTGGGTGATGGAATCAGCGATCAGCTGAGCATCCACCTCAGGCTTGCGGATTTCCTCGATGTTGACGTGCACGGGCACGCCCAGCATCTTGGTCAGCTCGACCTTCAGACGCTCGATGTCCTCGCCCTTCTTGCCGATCACGACACCCGGACGAGCCGAGTAGATGGTGATGCGTGCGTTCTTGGCAGGACGCTCGATCAGCACGCGGCCAACCGAGGCGTTCTTCAGGCGCTTCTTGAGGAACTCGCGCACTTGCAGGTCTTCTGCAAGCTTGCCGGCGAAGTCTTTGTTACCTGCGTACCAACGCGAAGCCCAGTTGCGGCTGACGGCAAGCCGGAATCCGGTCGGGTGAATTTTCTGTCCCATTTTCTCGGTCCTTCCTCAGCTCAGGACTTCTTGCCAGTACCGACCGTCAGGTAGATATGGCAGGTTTGTTTCTCGATGCGGACGCCGCGACCCTTGGCGCGCGCCGAGAAGCGACGCAGCGACTGGCCTTTCTCGACGTGAACCCGGCTGACCCGGAGTTCGTCCACGTCTGCACCATCGTTGTGCTCGGCATTGGCAATGGCCGATTCGAGCACCTTCTTGAGAATCTTCGCCGCTTTCTTGGGCGAGAAATTCAGGATATTGAGCGCAGCTTCCACCGACTTTCCGCGAACCTGGTCTGCCACCAGGCGACCCTTCTGGGCAGAAATCCGGACACCGCGCAGGACTGCTTGAGTTTCCATCTCGTCAACTTTCCCTTGATCTTGTCAGGCCAACATGGGGCGGGCCACCTTCGACACGAGGTCTGCGGCGGCCCTCACCATCAGCGCTTGGCCTTCTTGTCGGCGGCGTGCCCTTTGAACGTGCGAGTCAGCGCGAATTCACCCAGCTTGTGACCCACCATGTTCTCGTTGATGAACACCGGAACGTGCTGCTTGCCGTTGTGGACAGCAATGGTCAGGCCAATGAACTCAGGCAGAACCGTCGAACGACGCGACCAGGTTTTGATTGGGCGCTTGTCCTTGCCCGATGCAACTGCATCGACTTTTGCCAGCAAGTGATGGTCGACAAACGGACCCTTCTTGATTGAACGTGCCATGTCGTATTACCGGTTATTTCTTCTTGCGCCGCTGAACGATCATCGAATCGCTGCGCTTGTTGCGACGGGTGCGATAGCCCTTGGTCGGCTTGCCCCACGGGTTGACAGGCACGCGGCCCTCACCCGTGCGACCCTCACCACCACCGTGCGGGTGGTCGATCGGGTTCATGGCCACGCCACGGACCGTCGGGCGGATACCACGCCAGCGGGTGGCACCGGCCTTGCCGATCTGGCGCAGGCTGTGCTCGCCGTTGCCGACTTCGCCCAGGGTTGCACGGCACTCGATGTGGATGCGACGGATCTCGCCGGAACGCAGACGAACCTGTGCGTAGATGCCTTCACGGGCCAGCAGCTGTGCGGAACCACCGGCGGAACGAGCGATCTGACCGCCCTTGCCCGGCTGCATCTCGATGTTGTGGATCGTGGAACCCACAGGGATGTTGCGGATGGGCAGGGTGTTGCCGGCGCGAATCGGGGCCTCGGAACCGGACATCAGTTCAGCGCCGGCCGAAACGCCACGCGGTGCCAGGATGTAGCGACGCTCGCCGTCTGCGTACAGCAGCAGAGCTAGGTGGGCGCTACGGTTCGGATCATATTCCAGGCGCTCGACGCGGGCGGGAATACCGTCCTTGTTGCGGCGGAAGTCGACGATCCGGTAATGACGCTTGTGACCACCACCACGATGACGGGTGGTGATGTGACCCAGGTTGTTGCGACCCGAACCGCGTTTCTTCGGCTCGATCAGCGACGCAACCGGGGCGCCCTTGTGCAAGGTCGGGGTAACGACCTTGACCATCGCCCGGCGGCCGGGCGACGTCGGTTTCAGTTTCACGACCGGCATTTACTTGGTCTCCGCGAAATTGATCTCTTGGCCCGCTGCCAGACTGACATACGCCTTGCGGATGTTCCGCCGACGCCCCATGCCGCGGCCAAAGCGCTTCTGCTTGCCCGCGATGTTGACCACGTTGACTGCATCGACGGTCACCTTGAACAGCGACTCGATGGCAGCCTTGACTTCAGCCTTGGTGGCGTCCTGCATCACCCGGAAGACGTACTGGTTCTGCTTTTCGCCCACCAGCGTGCTTTTCTCGGAGATGACCGGAGCGATCACCACTTGTGTCAGACGATTCGGATTCATCCCAGCATCTCCTGAATCTGCGCCAGCGCCTGCTTGGTGACCAGGACGTTGTCGTAATGGACCAGCGACAGCGGGTCGATGTGGCGGGTTTCGAGCACCAGCACGTGCGGCAGGTTACGAGCTGCCAGGTACAGGTTCTCGTCTTCGTTGTCCACCACGATGAGCGTGGACTTCAGACCCATGCCGTTGAGCTTGCCGACCAGCAGTTTGGTCTTGGGCGCTTCCAGCTTCAGCGACTCGACCACCGACAGACGGTCTTCGCGGACCAGCTGCGACAGGATGGAGCGCATGCCGGCGCGGTACATCTTCCGGTTGACCTTCTGCGAGAAGTTCTCATCCGGCTTGTTCGGGAAGATGCGACCGCCTCCGCGCCACAGCGGGCTGGAGGTCATACCGGCACGAGCACGGCCCGTGCCTTTCTGACGCCACGGCTTCTTCGTGGAGTGACGGACCTCGGTACGGTCCTTCTGGGCACGATTGCCGCTGCGGGCGTTGGCCTGGTAGGCCACGACGATCTGGTGAATCAGCGGCTCATTGAAGTCGGTGCCGAAAACGGTGTCAACCACCGAGACGGCGCCAGCCTTCTGACCCTGATCGTTCAAGATATTCAGTTCCATGTTCGAACGATCCTCTCTCAAGCCTTGCCCTTGGCCTCGGCAGCCTCGGCCCGGACGGGCTTCAGGCGGCGCTTGACCGACGGGGTGATGACCAGATGACCGCCAGCCGAGCCCGGCACGGCGCCACGAACCAGCAACAGACCACGCTCGGTGTCGATGCGCTCGACGACCAGATTCTGGACGGTGCGGGTGACGTTACCCATCTGACCGGACATGCGCTGACCCGGGAACACGCGACCCGGATCCTGCGCCATGCCGATGGAACCCGGAACGCGGTGCGAACGCGAGTTACCGTGCGAGGCACGCTGGGAACCGAAGTTGTGACGTTTGATGGTGCCGGCAAAGCCTTTACCTTGCGAGGTACCCTGCACGTCGATGTACTGACCGACCACGAAGTGATCTGCACCCAGCACCGTGCCGGCCGGAACTTCGGCGGCACGCTCGGGCGAGACGTGGAATTCGGCCGCCACGGTACCGGCCTGGACGCCAGCCTTGGCATAGTGACCTGCTTCAGCGGCATTGACGCGGGATGCGCGACGCTCGCCGTAGACGAGCTGAACGGCAGAGTAGCCGTCCTTTTCGACGGACTTGACCTGCGAGACCCGGTTACCGGAAACATCGATGACGGTGACAGGAATGCTTTCACCATCATCAGTAAAGATTCGCATCATTCCGACCTTTCGGCCCAGCAGACCAAAAGCGGAACTAGCCTGACTTCCGGCGCCGCCGGAAACATCAGCCTGAGACCCCATGCGGAGACCCCCTTCAAGCGATTATCGACACCTGCGGCTTCGATTGGCCGCAAGCCTTACCAAAGCGGGGAAGTATAAACCGGCCACCCCCTGGACGCAACCATGAGAGGGCGATGCGTCACGGCCGGCGCACCTGCGCCCAAGGCGGCGATGGCCCGGCAGGGCCACCCGGAACTGGCTGGGCGCCGTCCGTAGCAGACGGTCGACAACGCACAGGTTTCCAGTCTGTCATGTGCGCCTGCAGCATGTCAGGGTCATCCCGGGGCCTTTCCCTGCCCTGCCAGGTCTCGCATACCCTCTTCAGTCACGTTTCCGGCCTCATGGGGTGCTGACCTGCCTACCGATTAGGCAATCTGGTCGCATTCCCTGCCATTTTGCAGATTCCACGTCTGCCCGTAGGTTTTGCTGCGCTGCGTTACCCCCGGGCGTAGTACATTTTTGCGATGTGACGTGTTGCAACGTTCGGGTTACGAACGTGAAAACGCCTGGGCCAGGCTGGCAGGAGGGCCTGGCACCATGAAGGCGGCCGCGTGTCACGACCAATTTCATTCTCATGTATGTGCATCACGCAACCCCCTGCAGGACGGGCATGGCCATGCTGACACTGGAACAACAACAGACCCTGGCTTTCGAACATGTGCGAAACGCGCTGGTGCACCGTCTGGGCCGCAAGGCCTCCGGTGCTCAGTGGCAGCAGTTCGAGGATCGACTGAGAACCCATCTTCCGGCGCTGCTGGACAATCTGCAGCCCCTCTACGGGCATCGTCCGGACTTCCTGGCGCAGCTTGACGCGCTGATCGAGACGGCCTGGACGGGCTGGTCCGAGCGCCCGAAGGAGATGAAGGCGCTGGACGAGGCTCGGGAGAAGAACCCCACCTGGTTCCAGTCGGAGAAGGTGGTGGGCGGCGTCCTCTATGTGGACCGCTTCGCCGGCAACCTGAAGAATCTGCAGGACCAGATTCCCTACTTCAAGGAGCTGGGGCTGTCCTACCTGCACTTGATGCCCCCGTTCAAGGTTCCCCCGGGCAACAGTGACGGCGGCTATGCGGTCAGCAGCTACCGTGACGTGAACCCCGAGATCGGCACGATCGAGGACCTGCGGGCGCTGGCCAAGGCCCTGCGCAAGGAAGGCATCAGCCTGGTGCTGGACTTCATCTTCAACCACACGGCCAACGACCACCCCTGGGCACAGGCCGCCGTGAACGGTGATCCCGCCTACAAGGACTTCTATTTCCTGTTCCCCGACCGCACCCAGCCCGACATCTACGAACGCACGGTGCGCGAGATCTTCCCGGACGAGCACCGGGGCGCCTTTACGCAGCTGCCCGACGGCCGCTGGGTCTGGACGACCTTCCATAAGTTCCAGTGGGACCTGAACTACAGCAACCCGGCGGTGTTCAACGCCATGGCGGGCGAGATGCTGGCCATTGCCAACCTGGGCGCCGAGATCCTGCGTCTGGACGCGGTGGCCTTCGTCTGGAAGCGCCCGGGCACGCCCTGCGAGAGCCTGCCCGAGGTGCACAACCTGATCCGTGCCTTCAACGCACTGGCCCGGATCGCCGCACCGTCGCTGCTCTTCAAGTCCGAAGCCATCGTGCACCCGGCCGAGGTGATGTCCTACATCTCGCCGGAAGAGTGCCAGCTGTCGTACAACCCGCTGCAGATGGCGCTGCAATGGAACTCGCTGGCCACCCGCGAGGTGAACCTGCTGCAGCAGGCGCTGGAGAAATGGCACCACCTGCCGCACGACACGGCCTGGGTGAACTATGTGCGCAGCCACGACGACATCGGCTGGACCTTCGCCGACGAGGATGCCGCCCAGTTCGGCATCAACGGCTACGATCACCGCAAGTTCCTGAACCGGTTCTACAACAACCGCTTCCCGGGCAGCTTTGCGCGCGGCGTTCCCTTCCAGGAGAACCCTGACACGGGTGATGCCCGCGTGAGCGGCACCTTCGCCTCGCTCGCCGGTCTGGAGCAGGGCGATCCGCTGGCGGTGCAACGGATGCTGCTGCTGTTCAGCACGATCCTGAGCACAGGTGGCCTGCCGCTGATCTATCTGGGCGACGAGGTGGGCACGCTGAATGATCCCAGCTACCTGAACTCACCCGACGAGGCCGATGACAGCCGCTGGATCCACCGCCCGCGCCGCGATGTGGCCCGCTACGAGCAGCGCAACAACCCCAACACGGTGCCCGGCCAGATCTACACCGGCCTGCGCAGCATGATCATCATCCGTGCCAACACGCCGGCTTTCGCCGGGGGCGAGCTGATCGGCTACCGGGCTGCCAATCCGGCCGTGCTGGGCTACACGCGCAGCAGCGCCGAGCAGACGGTGCTGGTGCTCGCCAACTACAGCGAGTTCGAGCAGCACTGCCCGGCCCAGGTCTTCCAGGCCATGCCCGACCATCCGGTGCGCGACCTGCTGACCGACCGCACGTACAACCTGCGCCACGGTGTGACGCTGGCACCTTACGGGGTGCTCTGGCTGGAAATCCGCGCGCCGGAATCGGGCACTCACGCCTGACCCGTCGACCGGATACCGGGTTCTCCGCGCTGCGGGGTCCGGCATCCGGTTGCCGGCGGCTGCCAGACCAGCTCACCCTGTTCCGGCCAGCCGCCCCTCTCTCTCTACCCCCAACCCTTTTGCCTGAAGTAGAAAGGAGCTCTCTTGAAGAAGACGCAGATGATGGCCGCAGCCGGTACGGGCATCGTACTGGCCATGTCGTGCCTGAGTACATCGGCCATGGCCGAGGAGACCAACACCCCCACCTTCTCGTTTGGTGCCTACATGCGCAGCGGCGCTGGCACCACGTCCGACGGTGGTTCGCAGGCCTGCTTCCGCCTGCCGGGTGCGGCAACCTTCTTCCGCCTGGGTAACGAATGCGATTCCTACGTGGATCTGAAGCTGGGGTCGCATCTGGGTGAGGTCAAGGGCACCAAGTTCGACGCCAAGATCACGCTGTCGCATGGCACCCAGGGCATGGCCAACTGGGAGCAGAGCACGCCAGCACTGCGCGAGCTGTTCGTGACGGCCACGGACATCGGCTCGTCGCTGGACGTGCGGGCCCTGGACGGGGCGATCCTGTGGGTGGGCAAGCGCTTCTACAAGAATCCCGATGTCCACATGATGGACTACACGTACTGGGAGCCGGGTCAGGGTCCGGGCTTCGGTCTGGACAACGTGACGCTGGGCCCGGGCAAGTTCGCCTACGCGATGTTCCGGATGGGCGACTTCACCGGCTATGGGGTCAACAACGGACTCGGCGGCTACAACCCCGATCTGGTCGGGGGCGGTTCGCGTTCGGCCACGGTGCATGACTTCCGGCTGGAGGAGATCGGGGTCAATCCGGGCGGCAAGCTGACGGTGGGCATGGACCTGGTGCGCGCCAGCAATCGCGACGGCACCAGCACCTACACGGTGGACACCACGCAGTCGGTGGACCTGGACAACAATCCGGCCACGCCGAATGTGGACGTGGTGGTGCGCGAGACCCGGACCATCGACAACAAGTCGGGCAACAACGGCACAGCGTTCACCCTGTCTCACGAGCAGGCCAATGCCTTCGGCCTGGGCGGCACGAACTCGCTGGTGCTGCAGTTTGCCCACGATGCAGCCCTGCTGAAGGGCTACGGTGTGGGTGGCAGCACCGACAAGCGTCGCGAATGGATGGTGTTCGACCACTGGCTGTATGAGCCGGCACACAGCAAATGGTCGGCCACGTCGACCATCGGCTATCGCCACGCCAAAGTCAATGACGTGAAGATGCGCGAGATGTGGGTGGGCACCCGTCCGCTCTACAACATCAACGAGGTGCTGGGCCTGTTCTCCGAGCTGAGCCACCAGCGCGTCAAGCAGGATTCGCAATCGACCCGCACGCTGTCGAAGGTGACTCTGGGCACGCAGTTCTCGATGGGGCCGGGCATGATGGCACGGCCCGCTCTGCGGTTCTTTGCCACCTACGCGAAGTGGAACGATGCGGCAGCCAATGCCGGCCCCGTGGCCTGCACCGGTCGTGACTGCAACACGGCCGTGACCTCGTTCGCCAACAAGCGCAGCGCCGTGACCTATGGTGCCCAGGTGGAAGCCTGGTTCTGATAGTCGCGTGTTCCCGGCGCCGGGGTCCGGCGCCGTCTTTCAGAGGAAAATCACTCCCATGAAGATAGATCATCGCGTGGTGATGACATTTCGGCAGATATTGCTGATGAACTTCGGGTTCTTCGGCATTCAGTACAGCTTCGGGCTGCAGCAGACTGCCATCAACCCGGTGTTCAGCATGCTGAATGCCAACCCCGACCAACTGCCGCTGCTGAACCTGGCCGGCCCGGTGACCGGCCTGATCATCCAGCCGCTCATTGGCGCCATCAGTGACCGGACCTGGATTCCCGGCATGGGCCGCCGGCGCCCGTTCTTCCTGATCGGCGCGATCGGCTGCAGCATCTGCCTGTTCCTGTATCCGCACGTCACCGAGCTGTGGATGGCCGTGCTGCTGCTGTGGCTGCTGGACGCCAGCAACAACACCGCCATGGAGCCGTATCGCGCGTTCATCGCCGACAAGCTGCCCGATGAGCAGCATGCCACCGGCTTCCTGATGCAGAGCTTCTTTGCAGGTCTGGGCATCACGCTGGCCAACGTGTCGCTGTACTTCTTCCAGCGCTACTTCACGGCCGTGACCGATGAAGGCATGCCGGTCTGGGTGTATGGCTCCTTCTACGTCGGTGCGTTCTGCTCGATCGCCACGGTGCTGGTCTCGGTGCTGACCACCCCGGAAATCGAACCCACCCCCGAGGAGCTGGCCGAAATTCGCGCCAAGCCCCACGGCCTGATTGCTGCCGTCAAGGAAATCTACGAAGCCATCCTGGTGATGCCGAAGACCCTGTGGCAGCTGGGCGCGGTCTACATGTTCCAGTGGTACGCCATGTTCGTCTACTGGCAGTTCGTGTCGCACAGCATCGCCGACTCGGCCTTCGGCCGGCTGGAAGCCGCCACGCCGAAAGAGGCTGCCCACCTGTATGAACAGGCGGTGGCCTGGACCGGCCTGGTCAACGGCTTCTACAACGTCGTCACCTTCCTGTCGGCCTTCGTGCTGATGTACCTGGCCCGCAAGTATCAGGCCAAGCTGGTGCATGCCTTTGCCCTGGCCCTGATGTCCCTGGGGCTGTGCCTGTTCCCGCACATCAGCAACAAGTTCATGCTGTTCGTGCCGATGATCGGCTTCGGCATTGGCTGGGCCAGCATGCTGGGTGTGCCCTACATGATTGCCGTGGCCGAGATTCCGTCGGGCCGCTATGGCGTGTACATGGGCATCATCAACATGATGATCGTGATCCCCATGCTGCTCCAGACGGTGAGCTTCGGCTGGATCTACCGCACGGTGCTGGATCACAACCCGGGTTACGCCATGACCTTCGCCGGTGTGCTGCTGCTGCTTGCCTGCATCACCACGCTGTTCGTGTCGACGCCCCACATGCCGCGTCAGCACAACTTCCCGATGCAGAATCGCACCAAGAAGCAAGGCTGATCCACGTCCGGCATGGCTCGGCCCCCAGCGGGGCACGGGCCATGTCCAGCGACTCGGCGTCATGTTCGCCCGGCTTTGCCGGGCTCTACGGGAAGCCGGTCCCTTTACGGGGCCGGCTTTTTTCATGGAACCAGGGGTCTGTTCGGACAGCAAGGCCCGGGCCGCACGGAGGGCACCACAGCAGCAGCGCGGGCCACGAATCCGTGGCCCCTGTTGAAAGGTTCAGCGTCCGCCCTTCCCTGCAGCCACGGTCCGGTCAATCCAGCTAAACAGCTCGTCCAGGTCGTAGTCGCCACTGTGCGGCACGTCCCAGGGCATGAACAGGTCCACCTGCTTGCCCGTGTTCTGCAGTCTTGTGGCCAGGATCACCGCGATGGCGTGAGAGGTGTCGCGGTCGGCGGTACCCACCCGGATGCGCCAATGCTGGGGGCCTGCCTGCCGATGGGCGATGTAGTTCATGGGGTTCATCAGCCGGACGGTCTGGGCGTCGGCCATGCCGGCACCCTTCACTGTGCTGTGCGCTGCCGAGTACGCGGTGAAATGCCGGGCATCCACCGTGTCGGTTCCGAACTCCTGGTTCTCGCCACTGTCCAGCGCCAGACCGTCAAAAGCGGGCGGCGTCTTCTGGCGACCTGCGGCGCGTGCGAAGGCGGCAAAGTCCACGGCCTTCACCTTGCCGTCCTGAAGGGTGAGCCAGCCACGGTCGGACAGGTCCTTGCCGGCATCCAGCTGCTTCTGGGCCGAGGCGGCCAGATACGAAGCTACATGCGTCTTGAAGCTGCCATTGCCCTGGGCATCCAGAGAGAGCTTGCGGCCATCCGGGCCGAGCAGATGCAGGGCATTCACATATTCGGTGAACAGCGGCTTGAGCTGGCTTGAAACCTTCTTCTGCTCGGAAGTGAGCACTCCCTTCACAAGCTTGCGCTCGACATGGAAGTCGATCTGACGCATGTCGATCTTGGCGTAGTCATCGACGCCATTGAACTCCCATTCATACGCAGCATCGGCCTGCTCCAGGATGGAAATCGGGCAGTAAGCCGAGACGGCAAAGATGTCGTCGGGCGCGTCGGCAGCCCCAAGTGCCTTCAGGTAGGGCTCGTAGTCGGGCTGGTTGGCGCTGGCCCCCAGCAGGACCGACAGCGCACCACCGGCGCTGGTCCCGTTGGAGATGATCCGGTTGGCATCGCCCGGCATGGCTGCATCGTTGTGCTTCAGGTAGCGAACCGCCGCCTTCAGGTCAACGATGGCGGCCGGCGCCTTGCCGGTGGCCTGGGTACGCCCTCGTGCACCGGGCGAGACGACCACCAGACCCCGTGCCAGCGCCGTCTGCATGGCGTCGGCCTGGTCAGGGTCGCGCGGGCCGAAGCCTGCCTGCCCCATCACCCCGGGCTTGGCCGGCATGTAGCCTCCCACCTGATTGGGCAGGAAGATGGGCGCCGTCCTGGCCGTGTAGCCATGGATGGTGCCACCCTGGAAGTAGGCCTCCGGCACGTAGATGTTCAGGCTCTGGTACTCGGCATCGACCGGGTTGCGAACGTAGACGACGTTCTCGTAAGCCCGATAGGCCACGGCCTTGCCATTGACACGCGTGCTTCCGGACGTGGGCGTGAGGCGAGAAAGGTCGAGGGCATCCATGTCGGTCTGGCCGGTCTGTTGGGAGGCGTTTGCACGGACGCCATTCATTGAGGCCGAGGGCCCGTGCTGGCCAGCCGCCCATCCAGCCGTTCCAACCAGCAGACTGCCGACAAGCAGGGCCAGCCGGGTGCGCCGCCGGAAGGGACGGTCTTGCAGTGGCGGTGCCGAACGCGTCCGGGGGGATGGCGTGACATAGGTATTCATGAATTCTCCTGTGTCGAGGAGCAAGCGAAGATGGATGTGCCAAGACTTGGCACATCCTGACGAACCTATTGGCCCTTGCGATGAAAACGGCTGGCCGCCCAGAGCATCAGCAGCGCCACGAATGGCGCCAATCCGAAAGCCAGGTGCAGGCCGTCAAGCATGGTGGCCCGGGCAGCCTCGGTCAGCGCGCCTCCCGCAGTCGCTGCAGCGTGCGCTGTCGTGTCGATGGCCGCGCCCTGCCCTCCCGCCTGACCCAATTCCAGGGCCGGGTGCAGAAAATCCGTCGAAGCGGTCGTTTTTGTTGTGCCACCCGCGGCGCTGGCGGAAAGCCGCTCACCCAGATGCGTGACGCCCACGAAGAAGGCGGCGCCCAGCGCACCTGCGATGGGGTTGAGCGTTGCCATGATGGCCGCGCCGTGGGGGTTGAGATTGCGCGGCAAGGCGTTGAGGCCGTAGGTCTCGGACACCATGGCTGCCGCTCCCGCCGCCGAGAAGAGCCCAAACAGCGTGGCCAGCCACCAGACCCGGGAAGTGGCATCAAAGCTGAGCCACATGCCCAGCAGGCTGATGAGAATGAACACCGTGCCCGGCAGGACCACGAATCGCCCCCCTCGCCGATCCAGCAACGTCCCGAACACCGGCATCAGCAATGCCTGGGCGATGCTGCCCGGCAGCAGGATGAGTCCGGTGACGGTCGCCGACAGCATGAGCACCTGCTGGGCATACATGGGCATGAGCAGCTCCATGCCCAGGAACAGGAAGATGTTGCTGGCCATCACGATGACGGCATAGCCGAACTGTGCGTGGCCGAAAGCCCGCAGGTTCAGCAGCGGCGTCTTCAGACGGAACTGACGGACCACGAACGCTCCGACCATCAGCAGGGATACCGGCAGCAATACGGCCAGCTGCAGGGCGGATGCCTCGGAGAACGTGCTGCCCCCGTAGACCAGTCCGCCGAAGCCCAGCACTGACAGCACGACCGACAGCAGATCGATACGTGGCCGCGTGATCTCGACCAGCGTGACTTTCAGGTAACGGAGCACCAGCAGGACAGCCACCAGCATCAGCGGCACGGTCAGCAGGAACAGCCAGCGCCAGCCGAAGTGGTCGATGATGAAGCCTGAGATCGTGGGCCCCAGCGCCGGAGCGGCACTGAACACCATGGCCACCAGTCCCATGACCTTGCCGCGTCGCTCGGGCGGATAGATGGCCAGCGTGGCGTTCATCAGCAACGGCATGGTGAGTGCAGCGGATACCGCCTGCACCAGCCGCCCCGTCAGCAGCAGTCCGAACGAGGGCGCCGTCGCGCAGATCAGCGATCCCGCCAGGAAGGTGCCCAGCGTGACCAGCGTGAGCCGTCGGGTATCAAGCCACTGCACCAGGCTGGCCGTGAGCGGTGCGAGCGCCCCCATCACCAGCAGAAAGCCCGTGGCCATCCATTGCACGGTGGTCTTTTCCACCGAGAACTCCCTCATCAGCGTGGGCAAGGCCACGTTGAGCAGGGTCTCGTTCAGAAAACCGATGAATGCCCCGACGAACAGCGTGCTGATGACCAGCGTGCTGGGAAAGGACGGATCATCGTCAAAGTACTCGTACTGGCGGGATGAGGGCAAGGATCACTCCAGGTCGTCGCTGAGGAAGACCGGCTTCTCGGTCTGGTCCAGCGGAAGCAGCAGGTTGAGCACCACGGCGGTGATGCCCCCGGCCGAGATGGAGTTCTGGAAAAGCACCGGAAGCTGCTGGAAGACTTCAGGTTCGAAGGCGACACCCAGACCCAGGCCCACCGACGTGGCTGCAATGATGGTCTCGCGCCGACGGATGCCGTTGGTCATGAGGATTCGCACACCGGCAATGGTGATGAGGCCGAACATCAGCACCATGGCCCCGCCCAGCACGGGGGCCGGGATGGTGGTGAAGATCCGTCCCACCACCGGGAACAGCCCCAGCAGCACCAGGATGACGGCGATGTACTTGCCCACGTGGCGTGAGGCCACGCCCGTCATCTGGATGACGCCGTTGTTCTGCGCGAACGTGGTGAGCGGCAACGAGCCCAGTGCGGTGGCAATGACGGAGACGAGGCCGTCGGCCAGGACACCGCCACGCAGGCGCCGCGTGTACTCGTCACCTTCGATGGGCTGCCCCGACACCATGGCCGTGGCGGTGAGATCCCCCACCGCCTCGAAGACGCTGAGCAGGTAGATGGCGCCCGCCACCACGAAGGCATGGCTATCGAACGCAAAACCATACTTGAAGGGCACCGGGATCGTGACCAGCGGCAGGCCATTCAGTGAGGAGAAGTCCACCTTGCCCCAGAAGAGCGCGATGAGGTAGCCGATGACCAGGCCCACCGCAATGCCGCTCATGCGCAGCAGCGGATTCTTCATGCAGTTGAAGAAGAGCACGATGAGCAGCACCGTGCCCGCCAGGCCCAGGTTCTCGAAGGAGCCAAAGCTGCCGTCCGCCTTGGCGCCAAAGCCACCCCCAAAATCGGTAATGCCGACGTGCACGAGGCTGAGGCCGATGAGCATGACCACCACCCCGCTGACGGTGGGTGTGATGACCTTCTTCAGGTAAGGCAGCAACCAGGCCGAGAAGCACACCAGGAATGCGCCGACGAAGGAAACCCCCAGCAGTGCCGAGATCATGGCGTGCGCGTCCAGCCCCTCGGCTTTCATGGACGTGCCCAGCGCGATCATCACCGTGACGAACGAGAAGTTGACCGACTGGATGGAGAGCATGCCCGACCCCAGCGGCCCAAAGCGGTTGACCTGCAGCCAGGTGCCGACGCCCGAGGCCACCATGGCCATGGACACCAGGTAGGCGGTCATGTCCACGGGCAGTTCCAGGGCGCGGCCCACGATCAGCGCCGGGGTGATCATCGGCACGAAGATGGCCAGCAGGTGGGTGATGGCGCTCAGCAGCGCATTGCCGAACGGGGGGCGATCTTCCAGTCCATAGACGAGATCGGCTTGATCAATGGGCTTGGAGGGGTGACTCATAATAAATTCTGAATTCTGTATTCAGGAAAGAACGGTTGTAGTCACGCGGGTGCACTCAGAGCCGCGATGAACCGGCGCCCAAGACGGGCATAAGGGAGGGCACAAGGGCGGGAGCGTGCGGCGCGCGGCGCGTGGTATGGGGCGCGGGGCACGATACTGACTTGCGCCAGGCTGCGCGGATCGACGACGCAAGCCCATGCGGGAGGACGCGATACAAACAAAAAAGCCCGCCGGGCTTCCTCGAAGGAAGACGGCGGGCTTTGGGCGAGACGGGCAGCACCAAGAGACCAGGCGCTGCACGCATCATCACTGCAGCTTGATTTCCACGTCGACGCCGGCGGGCAGGTCGAGTTTCATCAGCGCATCGACGGTCTTGTCGGTGGGATCCACGATGTCCATCAGACGCAGGTGCGTACGGATTTCCAGCTGGTCACGCGACGTCTTGTTGACGTGCGGCGAACGCAGCACATCGAAACGCTCGATGCGGGTTGGCAACGGCACCGGGCCGTGAACGACTGCGCCGGTGCGCTTGGCCGTATCAACGATCTCAGCGGCGGACTGGTCGATCAACTTGTAGTCGAACGCTTTCAGACGGATACGGATTTTCTGGTTTGCCATGATGATTCCTTAAAGAGCGAGGAGCACGCGGCAGACGCGCTCCTATGTCTGCGATGGGATGGGACGTGAAAATCAGGCGATGATCTTGGCGACCACACCGGCACCGACGGTACGACCACCTTCACGGATGGCGAACCGCAGACCCTGTTCCATGGCGATCGGGGCGATCAGCTTGACCTTCATCTGAACGTTGTCACCCGGCATCACCATCTCGGTGCCTTCCGGCAGCGTCACCGAACCCGTCACGTCCGTCGTACGGAAGTAGAACTGCGGACGGTAGTTCGAGAAGAACGGCGTGTGACGACCACCTTCGTCCTTGCTCAGAATGTACACCTCAGCTTCGAACTCGGTGTGCGGCTTGATCGTGCCCGGCTTGGCCAGCACCTGACCACGCTCGACGTCCTCGCGCTTCGTGCCGCGCAGCAGGATACCCACGTTGTCGCCTGCCTGACCCTGGTCCAGCAGCTTGCGGAACATCTCCACGCCCGTGCAGGTCGTCTTCTGCGTGTCACGGATACCGACGATCTCGATCTCGTCGCCAACCTTGATGATGCCACGCTCCACACGACCCGTAACCACCGTACCACGACCCGAGATCGAGAACACGTCCTCGATCGGCATCAGGAACGTACCGTCCACGGCACGCTCGGGCTCGGGGATGTAGCTGTCCAGCGCCTCGGCCAGCGCCATGATGGCCGGCTCGCCGATCTCGCTCGTGTCGCCTTCCAGCGCCTTCAGGGCCGAACCCTTGATGATCGGCAGATCGTCGCCCGGGAACTCGTACTTCGACAGCAGTTCACGAACTTCCATCTCCACCAGCTCCAGCAGCTCGGCGTCGTCGACCATGTCGGCCTTGTTCATGAACACGATGATGTAGGGAACACCCACCTGGCGGGCCAGCAGGATGTGCTCACGCGTCTGCGGCATCGGGCCGTCAGCCGACGACACCACCAGGATCGCGCCGTCCATCTGGGCAGCACCCGTGATCATGTTCTTCACGTAGTCGGCGTGTCCCGGGCAGTCCACGTGTGCATAGTGGCGCTTGGCGGTCTCGTACTCGACGTGCGAGGTGTTGATCGTGATGCCACGGGCTTTCTCTTCCGGTGCATTGTCGATCTGGTCATAGCCCTTGGCCTCACCGCCGAACTTCTTCGACAGCACCGTGGCAATCGCCGCCGTCAGCGTCGTCTTGCCATGGTCCACGTGACCGATGGTGCCCACGTTCACGTGCGGCTTGGTCCGTTCAAACTTGCCCTTTGCCATAACTGGAGACTCCTGATGTCTGGGTGGGGAGTGGCCGACCGACCCGGGATCCGTCAGGGACCCTCCCTGACATGACGCGCTGCCATTGTGGGCAACGCTTTGGAATATGTGGTGCCCATGGCGCGGATCGAACGCGCGACCTCTCCCTTACCAAGGGAGTGCTCTACCACTGAGCCACATGGGCATGACCTTCAACAACCTTGCCTGAAGCAGACAAGGGACAGACACGCTTGATTCAGCCTTGCTTGCAGGGCGACAGAGCCGCCCTCGCAACCAAACCGCTGTATGCCTGTCCGGTCAATGGGACATTATGAAGACTTTTTCTCTGCGATGCAAGGGGGTGGCGAAGTTCCATCATCCACACCCGATCTGCGCTCGCGCGGATAGGTCCACAAGGGGGTGATGATAGGGCAAAACCGGATTTCGTGCGCATGGCTGCCGCACTTCCCGCCCAAACGTCGCGTACCGCATACGCTCAACGGCATCCGCCTCCCCCGTTGCACTTGCCGTCACGGACAGAACGCCCAGGTAGCACGACCCGGTTGCCTGGTGCCGAGCCGAGCCGAGCCGCGCCGCGCGCCCGGCATGCTGTTCCGCGCCGACTCATTCTGGCAAGATCAACGTTGCCCATTCGACAGACTTCTTTGGAATCCGTCCCATGAACACTCCCAAGACCCTGGTTGCCGGCGCTCTGGCGCTGGCCTTTGCCGTGGCAGGCTGCAGCCACCTGCCCAGCACCACCGACACGACGCCTGCCACCGGCGTGAAGGAAATGGCCGAGGCCCCACTGACGATCCAGACCTACAACCCGGGCGAGGAGGCGATCTTTGCCGTGTCGTCCACCCTGGTGCAAGGCAGGAAGGACGCCATCCTGATCGACGCCCAGTTCTCGGCCGAGGATGCCCGCAAGCTGGCTGCGCAGATCAAGGCCAGCGGCAAGAGGCTCGTGGCCATCTATATCAGCCATTCCGATCCGGACTTCTACTTCGGGCTGGATACGCTGAAGGGCGAGTTCCCCGAAGTGCGGATCGTGGCCACGCCGCAGACCGTCGCCGCCATCGAGCAGAACAAGGACATCAAGCTGAAGGTCTGGGGGCCACAGCTGGGCGAGAACGCGCCCAAGAACATCATCATTCCGGAGCCGCTTGACGGCGACCGCCTGAAGCTGGAAGGGCAGACGCTGCAGGTGGTGGGCCTGGACGGCCCCACGCCGGACCGCACCTTCGTCTGGATCCCGTCGATCCGCGTGGTGGCCGGCGGCATTCCCGTAGTGGCCGGAGAGCACGTCTGGATGGCGGACACACAGACGCCGCAATCGCATGCGGACTGGTTGACCACACTGGACCGCATCCAGGCGCTGAACCCGTCCGTGGTGATTCCCGGGCACTATGCGCCGGGCAGTGCGCTGGACCTGAGGGCCGTCCAGTTCACCGGTGACTACATCCGCGCATTCGACGAAGAGGCGGCCAAGGCCACCAACTCGGCCGAGCTGATCTCGGCCATGAAGGCTCGCTACCCCCAGCTGGCCGGCGAAGGCTCCCTGGACCTGAGCGCTAAGGTGGCCATGGGCGAGATGCAGTGGCCCTGACGGGCATTCAGGGCTGCGTGGCGCTCAGCTCGTCGAGCAGCGCCAGCAGCGCCTGGACTTTCTCCTTGCCGAATTTCTCCTCCAGGCGCCGGTAATCGTCCTCGACCTCATCGACCATGTCGTTGAAACAGGTCTGCCCGGCAGGACTCAGGCTCACGTAGACGCGGCGCTGATCATGCCGGGGCTTGCGGCGCTGGACGAGGCCATCCCGCTCCATGCGCTGGAGCACGCCCGTCATGCTGGGCTTCAGGATGCAGACCAGCTCGGCCAGCTGGTGGCTTTCCAGCTCGCCGTAGCGGCGCAGCACACGGATGATCCGCCATTGCTGCTCGGTGAGTCCATGCCGGTTGAGCGATGGCCGGAAGAAGAGCATGGCCGATTCCCGAGCCTGCAGCAGCGCCATCGTGAGAGAGGGACGCACGGTGACGGGCGGCGGCGCGGCGATATCCGGCGCAGGAATGGGAGGATCGGGCGCGCGTGTCGGCGTCAGGCGGGTCGCCCGGGGCTTCAGGGCGTGCTGCTCCCCCTCGGGCAGAGGCAGTGCATCAAGCACCGAGAAGGGATGGGTGCCGGCATCAGCACTGGCATCCGGCAGCGCAACGGTCGATGTGAATGCGTCCATATCCATGGGGATTGTCAAAACATGTCATCTGAACAATACCGGCAGGATACCCCAGACCGCGCGATCGGGTGGAGATAACCAATCGCTTTCCCGCTCCGAAGGGCCGGATACAGGCTGTTTTCCAGGAAAAGAAATATCCCATTCGGGAATTTTTCACATCGAATCCATCGCCCGGACCGTCGGGGACGGGCAACGGGCTGCCTCAGCAGCGCACGATGACCCGCTTCAGCATGTCGGCGAACAGCGCCTTTTCTTCGTCCGAGAAGGGTGCAAACACCCTGTCCTGCTGACGGCGGGCCATGTCCCAGACGGCCTGTGCCTGACGATGCCCCTCGGGGGTCAGCACGAAACCGCTCCCCTCCTGCCGGACCAGCCCCCGCTCACGCAACAGGCGCAGCACCGGCTCGACTTCGCGCGCCGGCATGACGGCCTGGTGCACCACCGTGGCCAGATCGGCTGGCTGATCAGCATCCAGGACCAGCAGCACGCGTGACTCGCCTGCACTCCACCCACCCTGCCGGCGCTCGGGCTGACAGGCTTCCTGATGGACACGCATCGCCTGGCTCATCAGGTAGAAGTAGTTGTCCACCAGGCGGCTGTGGAACTCGGTGCGCGGGGCATTCACCTCTTCCCGCTCTTCCAGCTCCGGATGCGGCAGCACCATGGAATAGGCGCCCTGGTGGTAGAGCAGCGGATCACGCCCGCTATCCTCGTAGGCCACCACCTTGCCGATCATGATCCAGTGGTCGCCCCCGTCGATGATCTGGTGCTTCTCGCACTGGAAGCTGGCGGCGGTGTCTTCCAGCAGAATGGAGCCCCCGATGCCAGGCCGGTGCGGCACGCCCGCATAGCGATCATCCCCGGGGCGGGCAAACTGGTTGGACAGCGCGATCTGGCCGACGGCCAGCACGTTGACGGCGAAGTGCGAGGCCTGCGCAAAGACCGGGTAGCTGCCCGAGCGCTTGTCGATGCTCCAGAGGATGAGCGGCGGATCGAGCGACACCGAGTTGAAGCTGTTGGCGGTAACCCCGACCTTCCGACCGTCGGCACTGGCCGTCATGACCGTGACGCCGGTGGCGAAGTTGCCCAGCGCCCGACGGAATTTCCGGGGGTCGATCACGGCCTCTGCAACCGGGGCCGGCTGGCCGCCCGTCCCCGCACGCTGCGCCTCGCCGGCAGGCTGTCCGTTGCTCTGGCCATTTTCCTGGCCATTCTGCGGGGCGGCAACAGCCTGTGCCGCGGGGTTTGTCGTCATGTCCTGCTATCTCCAGAAGAACCATGGGCCAGCACGGGGAATCCCTGCCCGGCAGCGTGTCGAAGGCGCGCAGCGACACGCCGCGGACCCGATGGGGCGGCAAACAGGCAGGTCTGCCTCGCGCCGACGATCACCCGGCAGGCCTGCAAAGGCGATGGATTCTGCCAGACGCTCTCCCCGGCGGTGCAAACCGTACCGGGAAATGACCGCGCAAGGCGGTCAGTCTGGCCAACCCATCGCCTGATAAAATCCATCGGGAATTATCTCCCTGATACGCGCCCATCGGTGCCTTGGGGTCAACCCCTGCATCTGCGATGTCATGCAACGTGCCCCTGGCGCGGGCCCTCATGAGCCATCCGCACCCGTCACGCTGCTGTGCCCTGCCCAGGCTGCCCTGCCGGGGCATGGGGGATACCCCGCTCGTCTCACCCAACCAAGACACATGAACGCCATCGCCCACCGCGTGGTGATCGGCTATGGGTCGGAGTCGGGCAATGCCCGCGCTCTGGCCCAGCAGCTGGCCGCCGCCCCTGCCCTGCAGCCTTTCTCCCCCCAGGTCCTCACTCTCAACGAAATCTCGCCCGGCATGTTGCAGGACGGGAACCCGCTATTCATCATCTCCTCGCAGTTCGACGACGGCGAACCGCCCTCCAATGCCGAGGCCTTCCTGGCACTGATCCAGAAGACCGAGTCGCTGGCCGGGCTGCGCTACGCCATCTTCGGGCTGGGCGACACCGCCTACCCGCACTTCTGCGGCTTCACACGGCAGCTGGACGAGCTGCTGCAGGCCCGTGGTGCCGCCGCCCTCATCAACCGCGTCGATGCCGACAGCAACTTCCAGCAGTTCTTTGCCCAGTGGATGCCCGTAGTGAGCAAGGTCCTGAACGGTGACGCCGAAGCCGGAAAGGCGCTGCACCTGCAGGTCAGGGCCTACGGTGCAGGCTCGGCCTACGAGGCGAAGCTGCTGGAGCGCCGGGCGCTGAGCACCAGCCGCCCGGCGGCCTACCACCTGCGGCTGGACACCACCGACAGCGGCATGCTGTGGCGCGCCGGCGATACCGTGTACGTGATGGCCGAGAACGATCCCCAGCTGCTGAGCGCGCTCGCCAAATACTATGGATCGTTCGATGCCACCGCGCTGCTGCGCCACAAGGAGTTGCGCCAGATCGGCAAGGGCGTGCTGCGCGATCTGGGCAAGCTCACCGGCAGCGAGGAACTGAAGGAGCTGCTGAAGTTCAAGAACCGCAAGGCGCTGGAAGAGTACCTATGGACCGCCGACATCCTGGACATCCTGCAGGACTTCTGCAGCCCCGAAAGCGTCCCGCTGGCCGAGCTGGCCAAGCTGCTCTCGCCCTGCCTCATCCGCGCCTATTCCATCGCCTCGCACGGCGAGGCCGGCCACATCGACCTGTGCGTGCGCGAGGTGGACTATGAGCACAAGGGCCGCCGGCACCGGGGCACTGCCACGCGCTTCCTGCTCACGCATGAGGGACCGTTCCGCATCTACTGCCGATCCAACCCGGGCTTTCACCTGGCGGGCAGCGCCGACACCCCACTGATCCTCATCGGTACCGGCACCGGCATCGCCCCGCTGATGGGCCTGCTGCGCGAGATGCAGGCCAGCGGCGTGAAACGCGAGAACTGCCTGATCTTCGGCGAGAAGCGCCGTGCCGAGGACTTCCTCTATCAGGAAGAACTGGAGGCCATGCAGCAGGAAGGCGTGCTGGGCGAGCTGATCACCGCCTTCTCGCGCGATGGCGCCGAGAAATACTATGTGCAGAACGCCATCGCCGATCACGCCGACCGCCTGCGGCCGATGCTGGAGAAAGGCGCCCACGTCTACGTCTGCGGCAACAAGGCCCACCTGGAGGAGGCCGTGGCCCAGGCCTTCGACACCCTGATGGCCAACAGTGACCGGCTGCCTGCCAATGACCGCTGGTGGAAACTGATGCAGCGCGAAGGCCGGGTGCACCTGGAGCTTTACTGACCCTCACGGCCGGTGGGTGGGCGCATCCCCACCCATCGGCGACCGTTTCCGGACCTGCCCGGAAGGTGCCACAATGGCGCCCCGTCCATTTCGCCTTTGCACCGCACCATGGCCGCCGACATCTGCACCGAAGAAGACATCTCCCGGATGGTGTACACCTTCTATGACCGCATCCGCAGCGACGAGATCCTGGGGCCGGTCTTCGACCGTCACATCGATGACTGGGACCCGCACCTTGTGAAAATGGTGGACTTCTGGTCGAGCCTCTTGCGCCGCACCGGCCGCTTCGAAGGCGCACCGATGCCCAAGCACATCGCCCTGCCCGATCTGGATGCCGATCTCTTCAAGCGGTGGCTCTCACTCTTTGCCGAGAGCCTGACCGAACACCCCAACCAGGTCATGGCCGCCCAGGCCAACGAAATGGCCGCCCGGATCGCACAACGCCTGTGGTTGGGCTACCAAATGGGCAACTTCCCCGACAAAGAGCCCACACTTCTGTCAGTTTGAGCAACACTAGTACACAATACCACCACTGACGTCTCGCCCATTCCTGCGCAGTTTTCCGCAGCACACCAGAATCCTCGGCTGTTTCCTGATGATTTGCAGCCGGATCTCTCGCTGGCAAGGCACGGTGCCGTGGCATGAGCAAGACCCTGACCTACCTCTTCGACCCGCTTTGCGGCTGGTGCTATGGCGCCAGCCCGGCACTGGCCAGCATCGTCGAAAGTACCGGGGTTGGACTGGAACTTCTGCCCACCGGCCTGTTTGCCGGCCACGGCGCACGCCCCATGGACATGAGTCTGGCCAGCCACGCCTGGACCAACGACCAGCGCATTGAGGTGATCACCGGCCAGATCTTCAGCCTGACCTACCGAGACCAGGTGCTGTGCAATCTCCACCAGCCCATGGACAGCACCGCCGCCACGCTGGCTCTCACCGCCGTGGCCCAGACCCAGCCCCAGCGGGAATTCGAGGCGCTGCAGCACATCCAGCATGCACGCTACGTGGACGGCTGCAACATCACCGAGCTGGGGACCCTGTGTGAGCTGCTGCGCGGCCTCGGGCTGCGCGATGCGGCCGAGCGTCTGCAGGCGGCCACCCCCGAACTGCATGCTGCCACCAACCAGCGCATCGACCGGGCCTGCACGCTCATGAACGAGCTGTCGGCCCGTGGCGTACCCGTCTTCGTCATCCAGGACGAGACCGAGCAACGCCTTCTGCCCTCCAGCATGCTGTTCTCGCAGCCCATGCACTTTGCGCGCCAGGTGTGCGGCATCAGCCAGGCCGAGCTGGACAACCTGCTCTGACCTGGAAGGAATGCCGGCCGGCCCCTGTCACGGGTCCGGCCGGGCATGAGGTCATCAGAAGAACATCTGCGCAAACAGCAGCCCCAGCGCCAGCGAGAAGGCCATGCTGAGCAGGCCCGGCAGCATGAAGCTGTGGTTGAAGATGTAGCGTCCGATGCGCGTGGTTCCCGTGGTGTCGAAGTCGATCGACGCGATGATCGGCCCGTAGTTCGGAATGAAGAAGTAGCCGTTGACCGCCACCAGCGTGCCAATCAGGATCGGTGCGGGTACGCCCAGTGCGATACCCACCGGAAAGAGCGTGGCTACCGTGGCACCCTGACTGTTGACCAGCACCGACAGCACAAAGAGCGAGAACGCGAAGGTCCAGGGCGCTGTTTCCACCAGCGACGAGACCGCCGCCTTCAGCTCCGGCAGGTGCGCCTGCATCAGCGTGTCACCCATCCAGGCCACCCCAAACACCGCGATCACCGCCCGCATGCCGGCATGGAAGACGCTGCCCTGCGTGATCTCGTTGCCATCGGGCTTGCAGACCAGGATGATGAGCGCCGCCGCCGACAGCATCACGATCTCGATGGTGTGCGCCATCCCCATGTGCTCACCACCGAACACCGGTCGCAGGCCCTTGACCGCCCCCATCAGCACCACCAGCAGGGCGGCCACCAGGAAGATCCGCACCGACGTCTTCGCCGTCGGCTTGAGCGGCGCATCCTCGGCCACCGCCTCGACCGCATTCAGCTTCACATACTCCGGATCCTTCAGTCGCTGCTGGTAGCCCGGATCATCGGCCAGCTCCTTGCCCATGCGATTGACGAACACGCAGGCCAGACCGATGCCCAGGATGGTGGAGGGCACCGTCACCTTCAGCACGTCAATCAGCGTGATGTGCTGCGGCTCAAGGTAGTGCACGACCGAGACCACCGCAGCCGCCACCGGACTGGCCACGATGGCGAACTGCGAGGCGATCACCGCCATCGACAGGGGCCGCTCGGGCCGGATGCCATTGCGACGACTGACCTCGGCAATGACCGGCAGCACCGAGTAGGCCACGTGACCGGTACCGGCCACCACCGTGAAGGCATAGGTGACCGCCGGTGCAATGAACGTGATGTAGCGCGGATTGCGGTGCAGCACCCGCGTGGCGACCCGCACCAGATAGTCCAGGCCGCCAGCCGCCTGCATGGCTGCCGCGGCCGAGACCACCGCCATGATCATCAGCATCACGTCGATGGGGGGACTGGTGGGCTGGATATGGAAACCGAAGGCCATCACGGCCAGGCCGATCCCCCCAAACACCCCCAGTCCGATGCCTCCCACCTGCGCACCGATGAGGATGCACAGCAGGACAACGGCAAACTGAATGGCAAAAAGCATGATGAATCCCGAGAGGCGTCACCACAGGCCTCCGGGTCTGGCCCTTGCCACGAGACCGTAGCCGCCAGGCCACGCCGTCATACTCAAGAACCTTTCGCCTTGCCTGTAGTGATTGATTCTTATTGGAAAAAGTGAGAAAAGTATAGTTGATGCAAGCCTGCCGTCGCCATGCGAATCCCTGAAAATCGCTCGGCTCCGAACCGCCCCACGAAACCCGAAATGATGCGATGATAAGGAACGTGTCATCACGTCCTGAGACAACCTGTAAGACCAGGTGACAGCACCCGCATCTACCCGCATAATTTGACCTTCTTCAGAGAATCGGGGTCATTGCCGTCCTGCCCGTACTGACATGAACACGCGTCGCAACCGTCCGCTGATCATCTGGATCGCCATGCTGGCCGTCCTGATGGGCACGCTTGCGCCGTCGATGACCTCTCTGCTGGCGGCTGCCCGGGGCGAGATCCCGCTCGAGATCTGCACCACCCCGTACAACCGGGGCGCAGCCTCGCTGCTGGCGCAACGCGCCGCCCAGGACGCCCAGTCCCCCATCGATCACACCCTGCTGCACGACGGGGGGCACTGCCCCTACTGCCGCCTGCAACAGGAAGTGCCGGCCATGCCCCATGCGCCTCAGCCCCTGGTGCTGGCCACGATCACCTCTGTCCGGCAGGCACTCAAGCTTGCCCCCACCCCGCCACCGGTCGCTCCGGCCTGGCCTCCCCAGCTCAGTCGCGCTCCGCCGCAACTCTCCTGAACCTGCGTCCACGCGACGCCTGCGTTCGTGCCTGCCCGTCTTCCCGGCCCGAGCAGCGAAGTCCCCTGACCCCGCTGCCCCGCCCGGAGGTGGATATCCGGAACACCCGACGTATCCCCAGACGGATCGCCTGACGATGCGCCCCCCGGCCCCACAAGGCCTCATTCGGTCCGCATCCCCGCGCAGGGCCCCATCGGTCCCGGCCCGGCATCAGGTCCCTCCGGCACATCGCCCACGCAGCCTGCGTCGCCCGTCCGTACACAGCGCATCTGGAGATTGCCATGAACATCTTCGCCAGCCCCTCGCGGGCCCCTGGCCAGGCAGGCCAGACATACAACGAGAACTGGAGCGAGACCACCATGAATCACGACGCTTTCGATGCCCATGAGGCCCCCCGTTCACTGTCCGTGGGTGAACACCTTTTCCTGGCCGGCGAACGCAATGGCGTCTGGCAGCTGAGCCGCGGCCTGGTCCGACTGGAAAGCGTCGGCCCCTCGGGCACCAGCTTCGTCCGCCTGGCCATGCCGGGTGACCTGCTGGGCGCCGAGTGCGCCCTGCACCAGCCCTACGCCTTCAACGCCGTCGCCGTCACCGACTGTGAAGTCACCCGCGTGGATACCGGCAACGACATGCAGCGGATGCTCATCGTGATGACCGCCTTCCTGCAGGAACAGAGCCGCGCAGCCGACGCCATGCGCATGCGCCAGGGCTCGGTGGCCGCCCGCCTGGATCACCTGCTGCAGGTCCTGAACGCCGGCATGGACGAGTCCGAGCCGATTTCGGTGCGCCAGCGCAAGCTGCCCCAGCTGCGCGACCTGGCCTTCATGATCGACTCCACACCCGAAAGCGCCTGCCGCTACCTGAGCCAGCATCTGGGTCTGCAGCGTCAGCGCCGCTACCGGCGCACGGCAGCCGTGAAGGCCGCCTCCACGCATCACGTGGCCCCGATGGCCGAAGCCATGGCGGCCGCGGGCTGATTCCCGCTCCGGGCCCTGGGCTGAACCGGGGCCCGCCCAGATCCCGTCCGGCGTGGGACGGGAAACCCCACCCCTTTACATCTTTGGGCGCGAGTCCCTTCAGGCCATATCGCGGAATCCGCGATCGGTGATGCCGGTCATGGCCGACACTTGAGCCCCAATGGCACACAGCTCATCGATGGCCGCCCGACGCTTGCGCGGCGGGAGCCCGCTGTTGCCACGACTTCGTACCGTAGCCAGCGTCAGCGTCTGGTAGGACCAGTTGCCCAGCTCCAGCGTCACCTTCTGTATCGACAGCGAGGTGGTGCGCAGCCAGACATACGGAGACAGGTCGACTTCCCGACTGCGCAGCACCCGTTTCCCCAGACAGAGCTGGCGAACCAGCCGGGCCCGCACGACTCCCGACGGGGCATCGGATGACGTGCCCGATCCGGAAGCAGACAACAAGGCCTTCTCGGCACCGGATGCCAGCCCTCTTCCGGATGCAGCCGTCCCCTCGCCCTTCGACGCCAACCTCTCCCCCGCCTCGGCCGGCGGCGTGGCGTCCTCGACAACTTCAAGCAGCCAGTACGACCGCAAGACCAGGGACAGCACCGTCAGCAGGGCAACCCCCAAGACAATGGCGATCCCGAAAGGTGGGCGCCATCGGTCCAGTACAACCAGCGACGGCACGACAAGCAGCACGGCAGGCAGCTTGTTCTTCGTTCCGAAGGTATACGCGCTGTTGATGGGAATGCGCAGCGCGCGGGGTACCTGCGTCGGGCTCTCCGGCGTTGGGTTCTGCTGCATCAGGCTGTCCTGCATCAGGTTCGCCCTTCATCCACCCGCGCACGCAGCGCGTCCGGCGTGATGATCAGGTAGGAACGCAAGGGCTGCCAGACAGCCATGAACAGGCAGAACGCCACCAGCAGCATCAGCATTCCGGACAGCAGCAGCATGACGGGATCCCTCATCAGCGACGCTGACAGCATTGTTGAAGCGTCTCCGAACAGGAAGCCTCCGACGACAGGCGGTACCAAGACACCCCCCAATGGCACCAACCATCGGGTGGCAAGCGGCTTCGCCCCGAAAGTTTGATGACATTCGAGCGGAATGCGCAACACCCGTTCCGGTGTCTGTTGCAGCGGGGATAGGTCGGCGGAAACTGGAGCGGGTGAAGGGAATCGAACCCTCGTCATAAGCTTGGAAGGCTTCTGCTCTACCATTGAGCTACACCCGCTTGCGTGGCGGTGCCTGGATGGGCTGCGCCGCGAAGCGAACATGCCGAGGGGCGGAATGCCTTGCTCCGGCATGGAGCCGTGTGTCAGGGAAGGCTGCAAGAACCGTGTGAGGGTGGTGCAACCGGAACTGACCGGCCTGGGGAACGAACCCACCCGAACAGGTAGGCTGTGAAAGCGGTGGTGGAGAGGGTTGGATTCGAACCAACGTAGGCGTAAGCCAACAGATTTACAGTCTGCCCCCTTTAGCCACTCGGGCACCTCTCCGGGGAAGAGACCGAATTATGCCGTCGCCCGCGCGGCGTTGTCAAATGCCATGCAATAACTGCACTCCAAGGTCGGGAACTGAACAGGAAGACAAGGCACCAATATCCGGGCGAACCCCATGGGCATGCGCCCCGCTCAGGAGACACGAGCAACCTTCACATGGCGCCTGACAGATTGCCTCTCCCGACAAGGCAATCTGCAGCACAAGCCGCCAAAACACGGCATCTTCCCCGCCTGGAACAGGTTCTTCCCGCTTCAGGCGCGAGGACACGCCTTCAGGGAAAGATACCTGCGGCGCCGGCATGGATGAATACCCTGCCTGCCCTGTCAGCATCAGCCACGGCGCACGCCCGACACTGTTGCAATACGGGAGTTTGGTGGCAGAACCCGCCATTAAGCTGCAAAATCTACAGTTGTTGTTCACTTCACCGAAAGGTCGTGAAGATGCCCTCCAAGTCCCCCAAGAAGACCAAGAATCCCACCCCGTTGACCGAAGCCTTCGAGCCGGCCTCGATCGAACGGAATGACCATGAGGCCCTGCGCCGCTACGTGGCCAACCGCCTCCTCTACACCATCGGCAAGGACCCGAAGACCGCCACGAAGGCAGACTGGTACGCCGCGCTGGCCCGCCTGGCTCGTGACAAGCAGATCGAGAACTGGATCGAGACCACGCGCCAGCAATACGGCCAGAAGGTCAAGCGCGTCTACTACCTCTCGATGGAATTCCTGGTCGGTCGCGCGCTGACCAACAGCCTGATGGCCATCGACCTTTACGACGAGCTGGCCACGGCCCTGGCCGAAGGCGGCATCGATCTGGAAGAGGCCCGCGAGGAAGAACCCGATCCGGGTCTGGGCAACGGCGGCCTGGGCCGCCTGGCCGCCTGCTTCCTGGATTCGATGGCCACCACCGGTCTGCCCAGCTTCGGCTACGGCATCCGCTACGACTACGGCATGTTCGCCCAGTCGATCCACGACGGTTACCAGGTCGAGCAGCCCGATGACTGGCTCAAGCTGGGCAACCCGTGGGAATTCCCCCGTCCGCAGGTCACCTTCCCCATCAAGTTCGGTGGCTGGGTCGAGCACGACCCCGAGCGCGGTGCCCTCTGGCACGAGGCCGAGAAGGTCATGGCCACGGCCTACGACATAATCGTGCCCGGCTATCACACCAAGACCATCAACACCATGCGGCTGTGGCATGCCCGCGCCGCCGAGAGCCTGGACCTGACCCTGTTCTCGCAGGGCAACTACATGCAGGCCGTGGCCAGCAAGAACCAGTCGGAAAACGTCACGCGCGTGCTGTATCCGGATGATTCCAGCTACCAGGGCCGCGAGCTGCGTCTGCGCCAGGAGTACTTCTTCGTCAGCGCCTCGCTGCAGGACATCGTCCGCCGCTACCTGCACAACCACGAGAACTTCTCCGAGCTGTCCGATCAGGTGGCCATCCACCTGAACGACACCCACCCGGCCATCGCCGTGCCCGAGCTGATGCGCATCCTGGTGGACGACCACAAGATGTCGTGGAACAGCGCCTGGGCCCAGTGCTGCAAGGTGTTCTCCTACACCAACCACACGCTGATGCCCGAAGCGCTGGAGACCTGGCCGGTGGCCATGATGCGCAGCGTGCTGCCGCGTCACCTCGAGATCATCTTCGAGATCAACAAGCGCTTCCTGGACTGGGTGCGCACCCACCACGGCGACGACCACGACCTGCTGCGTCGCGTGTCGCTGATCGACGAGACCGGCGAGCGCCGCGTGCGCATGGCCTACATGTGCGTGCTGGCCAGCCACAAGGTCAACGGCGTGTCCAAGCTGCACAGCCAGCTGCTGGTCGACACCATCTTTGCCGACTTCGCCAAGCTGTTCCCGGGCCGCTTCATCAACATCACCAACGGCATCACGCCGCGCCGCTGGCTGGCCAACGCCAACCGGCCGCTGTCGGCCCTCATCGACAAGTCGATCGGCACCGACTGGCGCAAGGACCTCGGCGAGCTGTCCAAGCTGAAGAAGTTCGCGGACAAGCCTGCATTCCTGAAGGAATTTGCAGCCGCCAAGCTCACCAACAAGCAGCGCCTGGCCGACTGGGTCAAGACGCACGGCGGCGTCGACATCGACCCGAACGCCATGCTGGACGTGCAGGTCAAGCGCTTCCACGAGTACAAGCGCCAGCTGCTGAACGTGCTGCACATCGTGCATCGCTACAACCAGATGGTGGCCAACCCCGACAAGGACTGGACGCCGCGCACGTTCCTCTTCTCCGGCAAGGCCGCTTCGGCCTACCGGATGGCCAAGCTGATCATCAAGCTGATCAACGACGTGGCCCGCAAGGTCAATGCCGAGCCGGCGCTGCGCGACCGGATGAAGGTCGTGTTCGTGCCCAACTACAGCGTCTCGGCCGCCGAGATGATCATGCCGGCCGCCAACCTGTCCGAGCAGATCTCCACGGCCGGCACCGAGGCATCGGGCACCGGCAACATGAAGCTGGCCATCAACGGCGCGCTCACCATCGGCACGATGGACGGTGCCAACGTCGAGATCCACGAACAGGTGGGCGACGACAACATCTTCATCTTCGGTCACCGCACCGAGGAAGTGGCGAAGATCAAGGCCGCTGGCTACGATCCGGCCCGCTACTATGAAGAGAACCCCGACCTGCGTCTGGTGATCGACCAGATCGGCGGCGGCTTCTGGTCGCCCGACGATGCCGGCCGCTTCCGCCCGATCGCCGATTCGCTGCTGCGTCAGGACACCTACCTGCTGCTGGCCGACTTCGCCGACTACGTGGCCACGCAGGAGAAGGTCGATGCGCTGTACCGCGACCAGGACGCCTGGAACCGGAAGGCCGTCATCAACGTCTCCGGCATGGGCATCTTCTCCAGCGATCGCACGATCCTGGAGTACGCCGACAAGATCTGGGACGTGAAACCCCTGAAGGTCTGAGAGGGCACCGGGTTCGCCCGGCACACACTTTGACGATGCGTTGGCACCATGCCAACGCCCGCCGGGTCGTTCACGGGATTCCGCCTGCATTTTGCGGTATCTTCGTGCCGGCTTTTTCGGCGCCGGCCAGCTCGGGCAGACCCAGGGTCCCCCCCCGGGCTGGCCTTTTCCCGGCGCAGCTCTGGATACGCGCCGACAGCACTGGCATCAACCGCCGGCCTGGCCCCGCCCCGTCGCTGCACGGGGCTCGGCTGGACACCGCAGGCCAGACGCGCCAGCCCATGCCCTTCACCTCCCGGGTGTCATGAGCTGGCGCCAGCCTGCCGCCCTCGACCGGCACCGGACATCGCCCGACATGCTCGGGCGATGGCCCCGGCTGACAGCAGCTCCCATCGTCACCCCTGACCGGGTGGCAGGACGAGACGCGCAGAGCAATCCGAGACAGCCCTCCTCGCAGTTACCTCACCGGTCCGCCGTTCGCCGCGGAAGGCAGGCCATGGCGTGAGAACTTTTGAACGATCCATGAAAGACGATAAATTGCCCAAGGGCCGAGTGTGGCCACTGGGTGCCTCCTGTCATGACGGTGGCGTCAACTTTGCCCTTTTCAGCAGCGGTGCGCGCAGCGTCACGCTGTGCGTGTTCGACACCGACGGCCACGAAACCCACCGCTATGCGATGAACGGCCCGGTGAACAACGTCTGGCACGGCTTCCTGCCCGATGCCGGCACGGGGCTGATCTACGGCTACCGCGTGGATGGCCCCTACGACCCGTCGCGCGGCCTGCGCTACAACCCTGCCCGCCTGCTGCTGGACCCCTACGCCCGGCGCCTGCACGGCCAGTTCCAGTGGCATGAATCCCATCTGGACCGTCCCGACACCCAGATGGACGACAACGCCGCCTACATGCCCAAGGCCGTGGTCACTGGCGTGCACGAGTTCGACTGGGAAGGCGATCGACGCCCGAACATCCCGATGTGCGAAAGCGTCATCTACGAGGTGCACGTCAAGGGCTTCACCCAATCCCACCCCGACGTGCCGGCCGAGCTGCGCGGCACCTATGAAGGCATGGCCAGTCCGGCCGCCATCGCCCACCTGAAGCGTCTGGGCGTGACGGCCGTGGAACTGCTGCCCGTGCAGGAATCCATCAGCGAAGGCACGCTGATCGAGATGGGACTGTGCAACTACTGGGGCTACAACACGCTGGCCTTCTTTGCCCCCGACCGGCGCTTTGCACGCCAGGATCCGGTCAACGAGTTCCGGCACATGGTGAAGGAGCTGCACCGCAACGGCATCGAGGTGATCCTGGACGTGGTGTACAACCACACGCCCGAAGGCGACCAGCGGGGCCCCACGCTGTCGTGGCGCGGACTGGACAACCAGGCCTACTACCACCTCAGCCGCCAGGATCCGGCCTACTACGCCAACTACACCGGCACCGGCAACAGCGTCAACGCCAGCAACTACGTGGCGCTGCAGATGATCATGGACTCGCTGCGCTACTGGGTCCAGGAGATGCACGTCGACGGTTTCCGCTTCGATCTGGCCTCGGTGCTGGGGCGCGTGGCCCTGCCCAACTCGAACGATCCGGGCCGCTTCGACCGCTACGCACCGTTCTTCCAGGCCGTCCGGCAGGATCCGGCCCTGGCCGGCATCAAGCTGATCGCCGAACCCTGGGACGCGGCCGGCGGCGGCTACCAGCTGGGCGCCTATCTACCAGGATGGAGCGAGTGGAACGACCGCTTCCGCGACACGACGCGCTGTTTCTGGCTTCAGCCCCACAAGGACCGCGGCGCCTTTGCCAGCCAGATTTCCGGCGCCAGCGAGCAGTTCCACCACGACGGCCGCTGCCCGCAGTCCAGCATCAACTTCATCACCTCGCACGACGGCTTCACGCTGAACGATCTGGTTTCCTACAACCAGAAGCACAACGAGCCCAACGGCGAGGACAACCGCGACGGCCACAACGACAACCACAGCTGGAACGCCGGGGCGGAAGGCCCTACTGACGACCCGGATATCAACCGCACCCGCGCGCGCCTGAAACGGGTCCTGCTGGCCTCGCTGCTGCTGTCGCAGGGCACGCCGATGCTGACTGCCGGCGACGAGATGGGCCGCACCCAGCAGGGCAACAACAACGCCTACAACCAGGACAACGCCATCAGCTGGCTGGACTGGAAGAGCGCCGACGAGGACCTGATCGGCTTCACTGCGCACCTGATCCATCTGCGCAAGAAGCACCCGCAGCTGCACCTGCCCATCTGGCTGCTGGGCGCCCCCACGGCCTCCGGCATGCTGGACGTGCGCTGGCTCAACAGCCAGGGACAATCGATGCCGGCCGAGCAGTGGAACCAGGATGGCGACGGGGTATTCGCCCAGATTCTGGGCGCCCACAATGATGATGAACAGGATCTGCTGATCGTCTTCAACCCCGACGGCGAGAACCGCCCCTTCGTGATGCCCGAAGGCGACTGGACCATGGTGCTGGACACCAACCAGGCCGACGGCCAGCCCTGGCGGGCCAACTCCACCGAAGGCGAGGTGGACGAGACCATGACACAGATCATGCGGCTGGGCCTGGCCATCAACAAAAACAGCAAGCTTCGCGCACCTGTGGTCAAATGCAAGACACAGGGCGCAACAAGTAGCGACGTTCCTGCCGCCAAACCGAAAGGAACTTCCGCGCGCACGCTGCGTCCTCATTCCGTCTATATGTTCGTTGCCCGTCGCAAAGGATGAAGACCATGAGTCCAAACACCTCTCGTGCCAGCGGCATCCTGCTGCACATCACCTCACTACCGGATACCGAGCCCGTCGGCCCTGAACAGCCGCTCACCATCCAGCACCCAGGTTCGGGAGACTTCGGACCCAGCGCCTATCACTTCATCGACTGGCTGGAGCACGCCGAGCAGTACCTGTGGCAGATCCTGCCGCTGGTGCCTCCGGGCAGCGGCTATTCGCCGTACATGAGCCCGGCCGGCATGGCCTTCAACCCCATGCTGGTGGACCTGCGGGGTCTGGCCTCGCAAGGCTGGCTGCCGGCCGACTTCCAGGAAGACTACTCGGTCGACGGCGAGCCGGGCCCCGCCCCGCGTGAAGGCCGGATCGACTTCCCGCGTGTCGAGCGCTTCCGCCTGCGTGCGCTGACCCAGGCGGCCCGCACCTTCCTGGGCAACCCCCATGAACCGCTGCGCGCCGAGTTCGACGACTTCCGCGAGCGCGAAGGCGCCTGGCTGGACGACTATGCCCTGTTCATGGTGCTGGACCGCCTCTACCAGGGCAAGCCCTGGCAGGAATGGCCAGCCGACCACGCCCAGCGCAAGCCGGCCGCCCTGGAGCACATCCGCCAGGACTACCGCGACGACTACCTGTTCTGGTGCTTCGTGCAGTGGGTGGCCGAAAAGCAATGGCAGGCCATCCGCACCTACGCCAACGCCCACAACGTCCGCATCGTGGGTGATGTGCCCATCTTCGTGGCGCTGCACAGCGCCGACACCTGGGCCAACCCCAAGCTCTTCGACTTGGGCAAGGATCTCTGGCCCACGCACGTGGCCGGCGTTCCGCCCGACTACTTCGCCGTGGATGGCCAGCGCTGGGGCAACCCGCTGTACCGCTGGCCCGAGCACGCCAAACAGGGCTACGCCTGGTGGATCGCACGCGTCAAGCGCTGCCTGGCCCTGACCGACATCGTGCGCATCGACCACTTCCGCGGCTTCGATGCATACTGGGCCATCCCGTCCACCTGCCCCACGGCGCGCGAGGGCGAATGGACGCCCGGCCCGGGCATGGCGCTCTTCAACGCCCTGGAAAAGGCGCTGGGCAAGCTGCCGCTGGTGGCCGAGGACCTGGGGCTTCAGACCGACAGCCTGCGCAAGCTGCTGGCCGACACCGGCCTGCCCGGCATGGCCGTGCTGCAGCTGGCCTTCCTGGACGATTCCGAGAACGTCTTCCTGCCGCACAACCTGCGTCGCAACCAGATCGTCTACACCGGCACCCACGACAACGACACCACGCTGGGCTGGTTCGCCCAGGCTTCCGATCGGGAACGTGCGCTGGCACAGGTCTATCTGAAGACCGACGGTCGTGAGATGCACTGGGAGCTGGTCCACGCCGCATCGCAGTCCGTCTCGGGCTGGGCCATCTACCAGATGCAGGACATTCTGGGCCTGGGCGCCGAGGGCCGGATGAACTACCCCGGAGAAGCCTCCGGCTGGTGGGGCTGGCGCTTTGCCTGGCACCAGCTGCACGAGTGGCAGACGCGCCGCCTGCGCGCCATCACCCAGGTGCATGGCCGCAGCAAACCCCAATGGGTATGCTCGGAAGAAGAGGCAGCGGACAAGTGATCCGATGATCCCCGGGGCCCGGCCGCAACCGGGCCTCGCGACCCGCCTTCCCTCTTGAGGGCCAGTCCCACCTTTGCAGGTGGGGCCGGCCCTTGTCGTTTCTGCTCCAGACCGGACTCAGTCGTCCTGGGCGCTTGCGCCCCATGGGTTGCGCAACGCGCTGGCAATCAGGGCGGGCATGGGCTCGCCGCCAAAGCGGGTGAGCGGAACGTTGCGCGTGCCCCAGACGCGGCGCAGCGTGACGTCGTCAATCATCTTGCGCAGCCAGCGATGTGAGGGCAGCTGCTCCTGCCGCCGGTGCCACACCATGTCGATGCGCATGGCCGGCAACGTCACCGGCAATGGCTGCCACGCCAGACGGTCGGCGATACCAGTGGCCGGAACGAAGTCCAGAGGCAGCACCGTGAGCAGATCGGACTGGGCCACCACATGGGCCGCCGTGAAGAACTGGTTGAGCGTGAGCACGATGCGCCGGGTACGCTGGCGCGTGGCCAGCGCCTCGTCGACGAAACCGAAAGGCCGCCCCGAGTAGCTGACCAGCAGGTGACGGGCATTGCAGTAGTCGTCCAGGCTGATGGGGCCGGCACTCAGGGGGTGCCCCTCACGCATCACGCAGACATACTGGCCTTCGTAGATCTCCTGGTGCCCGAAGGTGTCGGGCCGATCTTCCTGCATCTCGCGCAGGATCACGTCGGCCACGGCGCCGGGGAAGTGCCCGACCGCCAAGTGCAGCTCGTCGTTTTCCAGAAGCGGCAGGGGATCACGCGTGGTGAGCGGACGCAGCCGCAGCGTGGCATTGGGGGCATCGCGCTGCAGCCGGTCCAGCAGCGGCGGCACCAGCAAGGCTGCCGTGGCGTCGGCCATGGCGATGACGAAGGTCTCGCGGGTGCGCTGCGGATCAAAGGACTTGGGCGAGATGACGCCTCGCAGCGCGTTGAGCGCCGTGCGCACGTCGGGCCAGATGGCCAGTGCGAAGGGGGTGGGCTCGACGCCGCGGCCAGCGCGGATCAGCAGTTCGTCCCCCAAGGCCTCACGCAGCCTGCGCAGGGCATTGCTGGCAGCCGGCTGGGTCATTGCGAGGTTGCGGGCCGCACGCGAGATGTTGCGCTCGGCCATGACTTCATCAAAAACCCGCAGCAGGTTCAGATCGAAGTTCTGGAAATCCACCCTTCTCCCCCAGTGACACCCCGCGGGCATCGTCATGACACCCGCCGAGCCGCCTTCTGCGGCCACCGGGATGGCGCCGGTCCGGGGCGGCAAGCCGCCCGCATCTTGCTTACGCGCCTGATTTTACGATCAGCAGCACCCGGTCGCGCAAGCCCGGGAAAACATCAAGGAAGCCGCCAGACTGCCCGTGGAAGAAACAGGTCACGAACCCCCCGGCGCGAAACGTCGCGGAGGCAGGCAGGATCACTGCCACTCGCCCAGCAGGCGCTGGTAGAGCGACAGGTACTCGGCAGCAGACGGCCCCCAGCCGTGCCGGGCCTCCATGGCCGTGCGCATCCGCCACTCCCAGCCGCTGCGATCGTGCCACCACAGCGCGGCAGCGCGCTCCAGCGCATCGATCAGGCCCGAAATCTGGCCGCCCTGGAAGACGAAGCCGTTGCTGGGCTGGCCATCCAGGTATTCGGTCACGGTGTCGGCCAGGCCGCCCACCTTGCAAACCAGCGGCAGCGTGCCATAGCGCAGCCCGTACATCTGGGTCAGGCCGCAGGGCTCAAAGCGCGACGGCACCAGGATGAGGTCACCGGCGCCGATCAGCCGGTGGGCCAGGCGCTCGTCATAACCGATGCATACCGCCACCTGATCGGGAGCCTCCTCGGCCGCCTTCCGGAAGGCTTCCTGCAGGTGGGCGTCCCCGCTGCCCAGCAGCGCCAGCTGGATGCCCAGCTCACGCATCTTCGGCAGCGCCTGCAGGACAAGGTCGGCCCCCTTCTGGTTGGTCAGCCGGCTGATCATGACCGCCAGCATCCGGTTCGGATCGACCGTGAGGCCCAACTCCTGCTGCATGCGGGTCTTGTTCTCGACCTTGCGGCCCAGGTCATGAAGGCCATAGTTGGCACTGATCAGCGGGTCGGTCTGCGGATCCCAGACTGTCTCGTCAATGCCGTTGAGGATGCCCGAGAGGCGCTCGCGCCGCTCCAGCAGCACGCCCTGCATGCCGGCACCGCCCTCCGGCGTGGTGATCTCGTAGGCATAGCGCGGGCTGACCGTGCTCAGCCAGTCGGCAAACACCAGCCCGCCCTTCATGAAGCTGCCCTGCCCGTAGTATTCCAGACTGCGGGACACCCCCGGCCGCAGGATGTGCGGCGGCAGGTCCAGCCCCGGTGCCTCCTCCAGCGGGAAGAGCCCCTGGTAGATCAGGTTGTGGATGCTGAACATGGACTTCACCCGGCGTACCGGGTTCAGCGACAGATACACTGGCGCCAGCCCCGCGTGCCAGTCATGCGCATGCAGGATGTCGGCCTGCCACCAGGCATCGATATCCCCCCAGGCCAGATGCGCCCCCACCCAGCCCAGCAGCGCAAAGCGCCGGATGTTGTCGGACCAGTCACGATGGTCCGGACCCAGATAGGGGTTGCCTTCGCGCCGGAAGTACCAGGGCGCATCCACGACATAGGCCGTCAGACCGCTCTCTTTCAGCCGCCCGTGCAGCACCCGCACGCGGGCGGCCCCCATCAGGGAACCCAGATCGGCCACCAGGCCGGCCTCTTCCAGGTTGTCGATGATGGCCGGGTAGCCCGGCACCAGCAGCCGGGCATCCACCCCCTGGGCCAGCAGGGCCGTCGGCAGGGCGGCAGCAACCCTCACGGCTTCCTACACCGACGCCCAGCCCGCCCGTCTTGACCTGCGGGTACACCTCGGCCGTGACATGCAGGACCCGCACATTGCCCGCCGGTGCGCGATTGGGCTGCTGCCAGATCACAGCCGGCACGGCCGCGCCTCCCGTCGATCGGGCAGGATGCGCGTCATCGGAACGCGCAGCATTCGGTCGGGCAAAAGTGCGGTCTGCAAACATCATCGATCCTCCGGGCGTTCAGCCCTGCAGTTTTTCCAGCATCCTGGGGGTGATCAGCGTCACGCCGCCCTCGCTGCGATAGAAGCGCCGTGCATCATCGTCCGGATCCTCGCCGACCACCAGGCCATCGGGAATCCGGCAGCCCCGGTCGACCACCACCTTGGTGAGTCGGACATTGCGCCCCACCTGCACCTCGGGCAGCAGCACCGCGCCGTGGATCTGCGTATAGGAATGCACGCGGCAGTTGGAGAACAGCAGCGAGTTGTGCACCGAGCCGGACAGAATGCAGCCCGCCGAGACGCTGGATTCGATGGCCTCGCCGCGACGGTTTGCCTCGTTGTGCACGAACTTGGCCGGCGGCAGCTGTTCCTGGTAGGTCCAGATGGGCCAGGAACGGTCATAGAGGTTCAGCTCGGGCACCGTGGCCGTCAGGTCGATGTTGGCCTCCCAGTAGGCATCGATGGTCCCGACGTCGCGCCAGTAGGCCGGCGCCTTCTCGCTGTTGTAGACGCAGCTGTCCTGGAAGAAGTGGGCCACCACCTGGCCTTCCCCCACGGCCTTCGGAATGATGTCCTTGCCGAAGTCGTGCTCGGAGCCCGGCGTCTGGATGTCTTCTTCCAGCATCTTGTACAGGTAGTCGGCCGTGAAGATGTAGATCCCCATGGAGGCCAGCGAACGGTCCGGCTTGCCCGGCATGGCCGGCGGATCTTCCGGTTTTTCCACGAAGGAGGTGACCTTCTTGTTCTCGTCGATGGCCATCACGCCGAAGGCCTTCGCTTCCTGGCGATCGACCTCGATGCAGCCCACCGTCACGCCGGCGCCCGAGAGGGCGTGGTCGGCCAGCATGCGGGCATAGTCCATCTTGTAGATGTGGTCGCCCGCCAGGATCACCACGTATTCCGGCTTGTTGGACTTGATGATGTCGAGACTCTGATAGACGGCATCGGCCGTGCCACGGTACCAGACCTCCTCGTCGACGCGCTGCTGCGCGGGAATGAGATCGACGAATTCGTGCATCTCGGACTTGAGGAAGTTCCAGCCGCGCTGCAGGTGACGCAGCAGGCTGTGCGACTTGTACTGCGTGAGCACGCCAATGCGGCGCAGCCCCGAGTTCATGCAGTTCGACAGAACGAAGTCGATGATGCGGAAGTGTCCGCCGAAATACACGGCCGGCTTGCAGCGGGTATCGGTGAGCTGCTTCAGGCGGCTTCCCCGCCCTCCGGCAAGAATGAGCGCCATGGCGCGCTTGGGCAGCCGGCGTTCGAGGTCAATGCGTGCGTTTGTGTCCATGAGTCCCTCCTATGTGTTGTTCAAGGAAGCACTGACACGAACTTGCGCCAGCCACCCGACGTCGGACCGAACCGCACCGACACGGACGGACCTCGTGGCAGGCAGATGGTGCCCGGAAGGCACCCCGACTGCCAGGGGGCGGCTCTGCCGGGCAGCCACACCTTCAGCGTGTTCTCCCGCCAGCGACGAATCCCGGGCTTGGGAAAACTCATCGAAGCCGTGGGGGACCCGTCCGGAGATGACACTGCGCCCGTGCCCGAAGGCCTGAACCAGAACCCTGCCGTTGTTGTCCCCACCCGGCAGCGCAGAAAACAGGGAGACGGCACCCACAGCCCGAGGGCTGGCGTGGCGGCGACGTCGATGTTCCGTGCTGCCTTGAATCGATTATCCCCCTACTGGCAGAGAAACGCACGCAATCCCGGGTAGCGTGCAGACAAAGTATTCCCGTTCCCGACAGTGCGGTCCGGAAACATCAGCTGCCGGCGGGCAACGGCATCATGCGTGAATCTCGCAGCACCTGATCGATGGTGCGCCGGGGCAGTGCACGGCGCGCGATGTTGCGCACCATCCGGACGGAACGCCCGCCCTCCCGGCGCTGTTCCGGCGGTGCAATCGCCACCGGCGGACGCTCTTCCAGCATGACTTCCTGGCGCCACGGCGAACTGATGTCCACCAGCGTGCCATCCGGGTCACGGGTAAGGAAGCGCCGCTGACCATAGAACTCGTCACGCGGCGGCTGCACGATGGGCAGGCCACGCACCACGGCGCGGGCGTGGATGTCGTCCACGTTGTCCACCACGAAGGTGAGGTACATGCCCACCGGCACGGCGCGCCAGTCGGCCGGCAGCAGGGGATGGTCGCGCTGGATGATGCCCAGCTCCAGGCCCGGATTGGTGGGCGAGTGGAGCCGGATGTACCAGTCGGATTCGAAGGCCACCTCCATGCCCAGCAGGTCGGCATAGAAATCCCTGCTTTCCTGCAGCCTGTCGCTGCTGATGTTGCTGAGCAGTCGTCTCACGCTCATGAGGTGTCCTCCTCCAGTCAGTTCCTCATACTAACGGCCTGTCGTCGCCTTTCGCCGACAGCCCCCGCCCGGCGGTATCCCTCAGCCGGCCGGCGGCCCGCCTTTCGGCTAGACTGTGGCGTGCCGGCCATGGCCTGCCCGGCACGCCCACATTCCCGGCCCACTCCGGGCACGGGACCGGATCCTGACGCCGCCAGGGCCACTCTTTTGCCCTGTTCGCCCGGCGCCCCTCTGCCGCCTCTTCGCATGTCCCATTCATCACCCCCTTCCGGCTGCCCCTTCCATGCCGCCCAGAACCGCGCGACCGCAACGGACAGCCCCCGGCCTGCCAACGACACGCCGGCAGCGGGCGTCGTTGCCGACCCGGCGACCGTCCTTGCCGCCACCCGCCTCTGGGTGGAGAAGGCCGTTGTCGGCCTGAACCTGTGCCCCTTCGCCAACGCCGTGCTGAAGAAGGAGCGGCTGCACATCCAGGTCAGCGAGGCCACCGAACCGCTGGCACTGCTGGAGGATCTGCGGACTGAACTGAAGCGCCTGCTGGACGCCCCGGAAACCGAGATCGAGACCAGCCTGCTGGTGTGCCCCCGCATGCTGTCCGACTTCCTGGAATTCAACGACTTCCTGGACATGGCCGAAGCCCTGCTGACCGAGCTGGACCTGAACGGCACGGTACAGATCGCCAGCTTCCATCCCCACTACCAGTTTGCGGGCACGGCCGTCGACGACATCGAGAACGCCACCAACCAGTCGCCCTGGCCCACGCTGCACCTGCTGCGCGAAACCAGCATCGACCGCGCCGTGGCCGCCTGGGGCGAGGACACCGACCGCATCTTCGAGAACAACATCGCCCGCCTGCAGGCGCTGGGCCCCGAAGGCTGGCGCCGCCTGAGCCGCCAGTGGCAGGCCCCGGGGCTGGAAAGCCCCGATGAAAAGCCCTTCTCCGTCAGCTAACATTCAGCATTGTGGCGCCTCCGGCACGGATTCCATGTTTCGGCCGGTACCCGGCCTGCAACAATGCCCGTCAAAGAACAAGGACTCTTACATAATGGATCGTCGCTCCGCCCTGAAGGCCAGCGTCGCCGCCGGCGTCGCTGCCGGCAGCGCCACCCTGGCTGCCCCCGCCATCTCGCAAGGCCGCAAGCAATGGCGGATGGTCACCTGCTGGCCCAAGAACTTCCCCGGCATCGGGACCAGCGCCGAGAGCCTGGCCCGGCGCATCACCGAGATGTCCGGTGGCAAGCTCACCGTCAAGGTCTATGCCGCCGGCGAGATGGTGCCGGCCCTGCAGGCGCTGGATGCCGTCATCGAAGGCACGGCCGAGATGAGCCACGGCGCCGCCTATTACTGGATGAACAAGAGCCCGGCCCTGGCCTTCTTCACCGGCGTGCCCTACGGCATGACCGCCTCCGAAATGTCGGCCTGGGTCAACGTCATGGGCGCCCAGGCGCTGTGGGACGAAGTCTATGACCAGTTCGGCGTGCAGGGCTTCCTGGCCGGCAACACCAGCGTGCAGGCCGGCGGCTGGTTCCGCAAGGAACTCAAGTCCATGGCCGACGTGAAGGGCCTGCGCATGCGTGCGCCCGGCCTGGGTGGCCAGGTCTGGCAGAAGATGGGCGTGTCGGTGATGAACCTGGCCGCCGGCGACATCTTCCAGGCCATGCAGACCGGCACGCTGGATGCCGCCGAGTTCGTCGGTCCCTACAACGACCTGGCGCTGGGCCTCTATCAGATCACCAAGAACTACTACATCCCCAGCTTCACCGAGCCGGCCCAGGCCCCCGAGCTGGTCGTGAGCAAGGAAAAGTTCCAGGCCCTGTCCAAGGATCTGCAGGAGATCGTCCGCGCCGCCTGCCAGGCCGAGTACGACAGCATGTATGCCACCTATGCCGCCAACGACCCCCGCGCGCTCGACACCCTCGTGAGCAAGCATGGCGTCAAGGTCCAGCGCTTCCCCAACGAGATCTTCGAGAAGGGCGGCCAGTATGCCCGCGAGCTGATCCTGGAGATGCGTGAAAGCAAGGATCCGCTCACCAAGAAGACGGCCGAACACTTCGTCACTTCGTTCAACCTGCTGCGCCAGAAGACCGAAGGGACCGATCAGCCGTTCATCGAGGCCCGCACCAAGTACTTCAGCCTGAAGTGACACGGGCCCAGCCCGAGGCGCCGGCCGGCATCCGTCCGTCCGGCGCCCGCGCGTTCCGGGCTGCCGTCACGCAGCCCCGCCGGAAGCGACACGCTCCGCGCCGGTATCATTCCACCGGCCCGGTCGTCTGACGACCGGCCGGCGCAGCCTCATCGCGTCGCCCTGCCCGACCTGTGGCGGGGCTGCCGCCCTCTTCCTCCTATCTTCACGTCTTTCCTCCAGGACAGCTCCCATGCGGGCTCTCGCAAGCTATACGATCTTCATCAGCGCCATCAACCGGCTGGTGGGCCAGGTGTTCTCCTGGCTCTCCCTGGGCATCGTGCTGGTCTGCTTCACCGTCGTGGTGGAGCGCTACCTCTTTTCCACGTCGCAGATCTGGATGCAGGATCTGTACGTCTGGCTGAGCGGCGCCATGTTCATGGCCCTCAGCGCCTATGCCCTGATGCGTGAAGAGCACGTGCGCGTCGACATCTTCTATCGCCGCGTTTCCAACCGCCAGAAGGCCTGGCACGACCTGTTTGGCGTGCTGACCTGCCTGCTGCCCTTCTGCCTGCTGGTCTGGACCTACGCCCTGCCCTATGTGCAGCGCGCCTGGCGGCTGCACGAGGGCTCGCCCAACACCGGCGGCATGCCCGGCTTCTACATCCTGAAGACCTTCATCCTGGTCTTCGTGGTGCTGACCGCGCTGCAGGGCCTGGCCATGCTGTGCCGCAGCATCCTGACGCTGGCCGGCCGTGACACCCTGCTGCCCGCCCACCTGCGCTACCAGACCCACGATCACGCCCACCAGGAGGCTGCATGATGGAAATGGATCCGATCCTGCTGGGCGAGATCCTCGCTGGCACCCTGTTCTTCGGCATCATCTTCGTGCTGGCGCTGGGCTTCCCGGTTGCCTACACGCTGGCCGGCACCTCGCTGATGGTCGCCGCCGTCGGCTGGTACTTCGAAGTCTTCGACTTCTCCAACTTCGGCGCCCTCGCCTCCCGCTACGTGGGCTTCATGTCCAGCGAGGTGCTGGTGGCCGTGCCGCTCTTCATCTTCATGGGCGTGCTGCTCGAACGATCGGGCATCGCCGAAGCCCTGCTCACCACCATGGGGCGGCTCTTCGGCAACGTCCGGGGCGGCCTGGGCTTCTCGGTCATCATCGTGGGCGCCCTGCTGGCCGCCTCCACGGGCGTGGTGGGTGCCACCGTCGTCACCATGGGCCTCATCAGCCTGCCCGCCATGCTGCGCGCCGGCTATGACCCCAAGCTGGGTGCCGGCGTGATCGCCGCCTCGGGCACGCTGGGCCAGATCATCCCGCCGTCGACCATCCTCATCTTCATGGGCGACATGCTCTCGGGCATCAACGCCCAGGTGCAGATGTCCAAGGGCAACTTCGCCCCCACCCCGGTCTCGGTAGGCGACCTGTTCGTCGGCGCCATCCTGCCCAGTGCCGTGCTGGTGGGACTGTACATGCTCTACATGGCCGGCAAGGCCGTCTTCGACCCCAAGTCCTGTCCCGCGACGCCCTTCCAGCGCGAAGAAGGCGGCCACGGTCTGGGCCGCGAGATCGTCACCGCCCTGCTGCCGCCTCTGGCGCTGATCCTGGCCGTCCTGGGCTCCATCCTGGGCGGCATCGCCACCCCCACCGAGGCTGCCTCCGTGGGTTCGGTGGGCGCCCTGCTGCTCATTGCCATCAAGGGCCGCTTCAGCCTGCGGATGCTGCAGCAGGCCTGCCTGTCCACGGCCACCATCACCTCCATGGTGTTCACCCTGCTGCTGGGCGCGGCGGTCTTTTCCATCGTCTTCCGCATCCTGGGCGGCGAGGATCTGGTGCATGCCCTGCTCTCCAGCCTGCCGGGCGGGACGATGGGTGCCCTCATCAGTGTCATGCTGGTGATGTTCCTGCTGGGCTTCGTGCTCGACACCTTCGAGGTGATCTTCATCATCATCCCGATCACCGCACCCGTGCTGCTGGGCATGGATGTCGATCCGGTCTGGCTGGGCGTGCTGGTGGGCATCAACCTGCAGACCAGCTTCATGACCCCGCCGTTCGGCTTCTCGCTGATCTACCTGCGCGGCGTGGCACCGGCCAGCGTCACCACGGGGATGATCTATCGGGGTGCAGTCCCCTTCGTGGCACTGCAGCTCATCGGCCTGGGGATCGTCATGGCCTTCCCCGAGCTGAGCACCTGGCTTCCTGCGCAAGTGTTCCGTAACGGCGGCTGACCCGGTATCCGCACCTGTGCCCTTTCTGCTACTCTTTGCGGGCTGGGCACGACTACCTGTACCGTATGACTGATTCACTGCGAACCCGCCTGTCCGCCATCGAACCCGCCACGCTGCGCGGGATCTCCCGCGGCCTGGAAAAAGAAAGCCTGCGTGCCACGGCCGATGGCAGCCTGTCCATGCGCCCGCACCCGCGGGCGCTGGGCGCACCGCTGACGCACCCGCGCATCACCACCGACTTCAGCGAATCCCAGGTGGAGCTGATCACCGGCGTGCACGAGGACATCGAGGCCTGCCTGGCCGAGCTGACCGAGACCCACCAGATCACGCTGGCCGACATCGACGGCGAGTCGCTGTGGTGCACCAGCATGCCCTGCCCTCTACCCGCCGACGACCAGATTCCCATCGGGCAGTACGGCAGCTCCTTCATCGGCCGCACCAAGACCATCTACCGCGTCGGCCTGAAGCATCGTTACGGCAGCCGGATGCAGACCATCTCCGGGCTGCACTACAACTTCTCCATTCCCCAGATCCTGTGGCCGCTGCTGCAGCAGATGCCCGGCCTGAGGCTCGACGAGAACCCCAAGCGGGCCCGCAGCCAGGGCTACTTCGGGCTCATCCGCAACTTCCGGCAGCACTCGTGGCTGCTGCTGCTGCTCTTCGGGGCCTCGCCCCTGGTGCAGCGCAGCTTCGCCGTGGGCATGCCGCACATCCTCAAGCGCTTCGGCCGGGATGCCCTGGGCCTGCCACATGCCACCTCGCTGCGCATGGGCCCGCTGGGCTACCAGAGCGACGCCCAGTCGCGCATCGGCGCCAGCTACAACTGCCTCAAGAGCTACGCCGAGTCGCTCTATGACGCGCTCACCCAGCCGTATCCCGCCTACGAGAAGATGGGCATCCTCTACGAAGGTGAGTACCGGCAGCTGTCCACGTCGCTGCTGCAGATCGAGAACGAGTTCTACGGCACCATCCGTCCCAAGCAGCCCATCCGTCCGAAGGAACGGCCGCTGGCCGCGCTGGCTGCCCGGGGCGTGGAGTACGTCGAAGTACGGCTGATGGACCTGGATCCCTTCAGCCCCATCGGCATCACGGCCGAGACCATCCGCTTCCTCGACATCTTCCTGCTGTACTGCCTGCTGTCCGACAGCCCGCCCGACAGCCCGAAGATCACGGCCGCCCAGGCCGCCAACCGGCACGCCGTGGCCCAGCGCGGTCGCGAACCCGGGCTGGCGCTGCAGCAGGGTGACGGCAGCCTGCGTCCGCTGCAGGACTGGGGCCAGGAGCTGCTGAAGGACCTGCAGCCGGTCGCCGAGCGCCTGGACGAGGCCTTCCCCGAGCACGGCGGTGCCTATGCGGCGGCCCTGCAGATGGCCCGTCAGCGGCTGGAATCGCCCGACACCACCCCGTCGGCGCGACTGCTGGCCGAGCTGGCTGCCAACGAGGAGGACTCGCTGACCGCGCTCACCCTGGCCCGTTCGCAGGCCCACCGCCAGCATCTGCTGTCGCTGCCGCTGACCGCTGACGTGCGCGAGGCCTACACCCGCATGGCGCAGGAATCCTTCATCGAACAGGCCGACATCGAAGCCGCCGACACCGGCGACTACGAGCAATGGCGCCAACAGTACATCACCTCGGTTTTCCCACTGATCAGTGACTGAACACGACGCACAGCAGGTTCTGCTGGTCCGCGCCATCGAGCGCCAGCCAGCTTCTTCCACCTGGACCGACGAAGACCGCCTTCACGCCAGCCAGGAGGCGCTGCGCCAGACCGGCCCCGAGGCCGAGCGCAGCGCCTTCGTCATCGAACGGGCCCGGCTGGCCTGTGAACGGCTCATTGCCCGCAAGCCCGCCCTGGGCGACCTGCTGCACAGCCTGCAATGGCGCGGCTGGTTCACACCCGTGGCGCTGCTGGTGGCCCTGCTGGCCGGCGCGCTGCTCGACTCGGCTGGCGGGGATCGCATCAACATCCTCAACCCGCCGCTGCTGCTGATCATCGCCTGGAACCTGTTCACCTATCTGGTGCTGGCCATTGGCGCCATCCGCGCAAAACTGGGCCATGGTCACACAGGGGCTGCCGCCGGCAAGTCCGGAAAGAACGCCCGGCACGCAGCCTCCCAGGATCAGGAACCGACCGGCACCGGCGGCTGGCTGCGCCGCCACGTCATTCGCCTGGCCACCGGGCAAGGCTGGAAGCGCATCGGCCGCTCACGCGAGGGCAGCGTGGCCAACGCCTTCCGCACCAGCTGGTTCCACGCCGCAGCCCCCCTCTACGGTCAGCGAGCACTCACATTGCTGCACGGCGGCGCCATGATGTTCGCCCTGGGCGCCCTAGCCAGCCTCTATCTGCACGGCCTGGTGCTGGAATACCGTGCCGGCTGGGAAAGCACCTTCCTGAATCCACAGCAGGTCGAGACCCTCACGCACCTGCTCTGGGGACCGGCCAGCCTGGTCAGCGGCATCGCCCTGCCTGACGCCAACGGCCTGGCTGCCATCCGCTTTCCGCACAACCCCGGTGAGAACGCGGCCCAGTGGATCCACCTGCAGACGCTGACCGTGCTGCTGATCGTGGTCATCCCCCGCCTGCTGCTGGCACTCTGGGCCCGTGAGCAGTCCCGGAAACTGAGTACTCACTTTCCGCTTTCGCTCGATGAAAGCTACTTCCGCGACCTGCTTCGTAGCCAGCGCGGCGAAGCCGCCGTCGCCTGGGCGCTGCCCTACAGCTACCACCTGAGCGATGCGGCTCAGACCGGTCTGTCCCGGCTGCTGCAACAGGCACTGGGCGGTTCCGTGTCCCTGCGCCTGCAGCCGCCGCTGCCTTTGGGTGGTGAGGACGACCTGCAGTCACCGTTGCCCGGCCTTGACGGCGCCAGCCTGGCGGCTGCCGTCTATTCACTGTCGGCCACACCCGAAGCCGAGAACCACGCTGCCTTCCTGGCCACGCTGGCCCGCCACGTGCCGGCCGGCATGCCCCTAGTGGCCCTGGTCGACGAAAGCGGTTTCCGCGCCCGTTTCGGCGCCGACTCGGACCGCCTGGAAAGCCGTCGCAACGCCTGGCGTCGCATCCTGGCCAGCCGCAGCGATGTCCAGCCCCTGTTTGTCGACCTGGCCGCCGAACCCGCGCGTGACGTCCTGGACGGCCTTGACGCCCTCCTGGCTGCCTCAACCCGGACCATGCCCGCCAGCGCCTGATCCACCTCTGCTTTTCTCATCGCCGTGCCCGACGCCGCCAACATCATTTCCCTCAGCCTGGTCTCCCACACCAACGTCGGCAAGACCACCCTTGCCCGCACCCTGCTCTCGCAGAGCGTGGGCGAGGTGCGCGACGAGCCGCACGTCACCGACACCAACGACCGCTTCGAGCTGGCCCAGACCCCGCAGGGCGACCAGCTGGTCCTGTGGGACACCCCCGGTTTCGGCGACAGCGCCCGACTGGCGCGGCGCCTGCTGCAGTCCGACCGCCCCATCGGCTGGTTTGTCAGCCAGGTCTGGGACCGCTTCGCTGACCGCGCCCTGTGGTCCAGCCAGCAGGCCGTGCACAACGTCCGCGAAGAAGCCGATGTGGTGCTGTACCTGGTCAACGCGGCCGAGAACCCCGAGGATGCCGGCTACGTTGAACCCGAGATGAAGATCCTGGCCTGGATCGGCAAGCCCATCATCGTGCTGCTGAACCAGATGGGCCCTCCGGCCGGCCCCCAGGCTGAAGAAGCCGAGATTGACCGCTGGCGCTCCTACCTCACCCAGTTCGGCAACGTCCACCAGGTGCTGGCCCTGGATGCCTTTGCCCGCTGCTGGGTCCAGGAAGGCGCCTTGCTGCAGGCTGTCGAGCCTCTGCTGCTGCAGGCCAAGAAGCCCGCCTTCGGCCGACTGAACCGCCTGTGGCAGAACCAGCGCCGCCAGACCTTCGACCGCTCGATGCACATCCTGGCCACCCGGCTGGCCGCCACCGCGCTGGACCGCGAACGCATCCCCAACAGCAGCCTGAAGGACCAGCTGCGCGAGGTGGGCAAGGTGCTGGGTGTCTCGCGCTCGCCGCAGGACGATGCCAAGCAGCAGGCCATGGCCAAGCTGGCCGAGCGTCTCAACACCGCCATCCGCCAGTCCACCGACGAGCTGATCGAAGCCAACGGTCTGGTGGGCCACGCCACCGATGAGGTGCTCAGCCGCATGGCCGATCACTACGACGTGACCGAGAACCTCAACGAAGGCCACGCCGCCGTCGTGGGCGGCCTGGTCACCGGCGCACTGGCGGGCCTGAAAGCCGACCTGCTGGCCGGGGGCCTCACCTTGGGAGGCGGCATGATCGCCGGTGGCGTCCTGGGCGCCCTGGGGGGTGCCGGTCTGGCCCGGGGCTACAACATGGTGCGCGGCATCGACGCCATCACCGTCACCTGGACCGACGCCGTGATGAACCGGCTGATCCAGTCTGCCCTGCTGACCTATCTGGCCGTGGCCCACTACGGCCGGGGCCGGGGCGAATGGGCACAGTCCGAACACCCCGCCCACTGGGAAAAGACCGTCACCGACGTGCTGACACAGCAGCACGATCAGTTCACCCAGTTCTGGCGCAAGCGTCAGAACTATGGCCCGGACGCCCTGGCCAGCGCCCTGCAGACCGAGCTGACCCTGGCCATGGAGCGGATCCTGATCCGCCTCTACCCCAACGCCCTGTCGATGGCCGCCCTGGGCAGTGGCGCCCGACGCCTGAACATCGCCCTGGCCGCCGATCTGGCCGAAGCCCGGGGGGATCAGCCCCAGCCCTCTCAGCAAGCCGCCGACGAGCCCGAGTACGCCGCCCACCTGCGCGCCGGCTTTGCCGCCGCCCGCGGTCCGGTGTCGCCGCCACGCCCCGCAGCGTCCTCTCGCACTCCATCACACGAGGACGCTCCGGCCACGCCGGAAGGGGATGAGCCCGTCCAGGAACCCGACACCCGCCCTTTTGGCAAAGGCAGGTCCTTGGCCGATGGTTCCGGTAGCCAGCAGGCTGCCGCTGACCGGACGCCCGCCGACGCCCTCCCGCGCCCGGCCCAGGAAGGCCCTGCCATGAACGGGAGTCCGCAGCCTTCATCCCCTGCGGATGCCGCTGCCCCTGCAGCTGTGCCCAACGCATCTCCAACCCCGGAAGACAGAAAGCCCGCGCCCCAGGCTGCGTCGCCCGAGGCAGCGCCGTCCCCTGCCCGCCAGCCGGACAGCAGCCCGGTCACGGACGGCACGGCAGAATCCGGCAACAGCACCAGCCCGGCCGGCTCCAGCACGGCGAAAACCGATACCGAGACGGCAGCCACCGGCAGTGACACGGCAACGGATGGACCGGCTGCACCGGCAAAAGCCAATGACAGCGTGCCTGCAGACACCTCCGCCGCGGCCAGCAACAGCACGGCGCCGGATGTCCCCGCCGAATCCGGCAACAACGTGACCCCGGCTGCACCCGGCAACGACAAGGCAGCAGATGCACCCGCTGCCACGGACACGGGCGCAGCCTCCGACAAGGCCCAGGCACCTGCCGACGACGGAGCATCCGCCCCCCCAAAGCCGGACGCTGATACGCCTGCCGCCGACGTATCAGCCACCTCCCGGCGCGGTGGACAGGCCCCCGAGGCCTCCGAGAACCGAAGCCCCCGCCGCAAGCAGGGATCCGGCAAGGGGCGTCGCAAGCGGCGTTGAACGGCATCGCCGCCGGCCGGCATGCCACAGATCACCGGCTACCCGGCCATGAACGACGATGAGCCTATCCCACATCAAACGCTGGATCCTGCTTGGCCACCGCTGGCTGGGCATCGGCATGTGCCTGCTGTTCTTCCTGTGGTTCCTGTCGGGCATGGTGATGATGTACGTGGGCCATCCCAAGCTCACCTGGCAGGAACGGCTTGAACACCTGCCACCGCTGGAGGCCAGCCAGCCCCTGCTCTCGCCCGCCGACGCCTTCAGGCAGGCCGGCATCCACGGCACCGTCACCGACCTGCGGCTGGCCAACGCCCGCGCCGGACAGCCCGTCTACATCGCCCAGGTACGCCCTGACGCCCGCCCCGCGCCGGATGCCCCCCGGCCCGCTCCCAGCCTGGTGACATTGGATGCCCACACCGGCGCCCTGCTGCCTCCCACCGATCCCGCCACGGCCCTGGCCAGCGCGCAGGCCTATCTGGAGCAGGGTGAGCCGTCACACCCTTCATCATCCAGCGCCCCGCCTGCAAGCAGCCCCCGGCAGCCGTCCGCCACAGCGCAAGGCGCCCCGGGCAAGCCCCTGTATCAGGGCATCACGGCCGAAGACGCCCACACCCACAGCAAGGCCATGGACCTGCACCGGCCGCTGCACAAGGTGCTGCTGCCCGACGCCGACCAGACACTGCTCTACATTTCCGGCACCACCGGCGAAGTGGTGCGCGACGCCCCGCGGCTGGAGCGGGGTTTCAACTACCTGGGCGCCTGGCTGCACTGGCTCTACCTGTTCCGCGACACGGCCATCGACTGGACCGAGCTGATCATCTGGCTCTCCGTCATCGGCATCGTGTCCGTCATCAGCGGCTTCCTGTCCGGCATCATCCGCTGGCGCTTCTCCCGCCCCTACCGCAGCGGCTCCCGCTCGCCCTTCGCACCCGGTGCACTGCGCTGGCACCACATCCTCGGCCTGATCTTTGCGCTGACTACCTTCACCTGGATCTTCAGCGGCCTGATGTCGATGAACCCCTGGGACATCTTCGAAGCCGATGACAGCATCATCGACGCCCGGAGAATCAGCAGCCCGGACATCCAGCTATCACACGCCACCGCCACCCCGCAAGCCCTGCTCGCCAGCGCCACCATGCCCGTGCGTGAACTGCAATGGCACACCCTCCTGGACAAGGCACGGGTGAAGGCCATCCGGACGCACGACGTCCCCCCAGGAAGCGCGGACCAGCCCATCCTGCTCTCGGCCAGCACCGGCAAACCCTACACCCTGGAGCCGGAGCGCCTGCGAAGCGCCCTCTTCACGCTGCAGGCCGGCTACCCGCCACGCATCGACATCCTCCAGCAGGACGACTTCTACTACTACAGCCGCACCGAGCACACGATGACCGGCGGGCGCAAGCCGCATCCGCTGCCCATCTGGCGCGTGCGCTACGATGATCCCAACCAGACCTGGCTGCACATCGACCCCGCCACCGGCCAGGTCCTGAACGAACTGGACAGCTACCAGCGCACCGAACGCTGGCTCTTTGCCTTGCTGCACAGCTGGGACTGGCTGCCGCTGCTGCAAAACCGGCCCCTGTGGGACATCTTCATGCTGGTGCTGGCCGCCGGCGGCCTGGCGCTCTCCGCCACCGGCATCTGGATCGCCGGCCATCGCCTGCACATCAAGACCCGCCGTTGGCGGCTGCTGCGCCGAAAGCAGCAGTGACCGCATCAAAATCCTTCACATTTGAGCAAAAACAATTCAATTGCAAGAAAATCCGGCTCCTCCGGCATATCGTTGGCACACTGATACATAATCACATACAGAGACAGTCAACGCCAACAACAAGCCGTTCATGGACTTCCGCAGGCGCCCATCGAGATTCCACACCGCCATCCTGGCGTGGCTGCTCGTGGCCCTCGCGTCTTCCCTGCTGTCGCCGCTGGTGCAGCGCATACCGGCCGGCGATGTTGAAACCGTCATCCTCTGTCACGGCAATGGCGGCTTCACCCGAATCGTCCTCTCGAGCGACGATTCCGACGGCCCTTCCGCGCCCCCCGCAGACGCACGCTGCTGCCCGTTCTGCCTGTCCTCCCCCATGCCGGCCCTGGCGCCGGCGCAGGCTTTTCCCTCTTCCACGGCATGGCGGCACATCCTGCATGCCGTCGCCCCTCATGGCCACACGGCCACGCTCGCCCTCCATTACGGCTCACGCGGACCCCCTGCCGCATTGATGCCTGCCTGATCGCGGCACGAAGCGATCCCCCACAGCGACGGATCCCCGTCACGCAGTCATCCTTGCCCGCACCGGCAGCACCCAATCCGTGCGCCGGTACCTTGCCTTTCGGCAGAGTCCATCATGAGCATTCCGCGTCTTCCCTTCAAACCCTTCGCCATGCCCGCGCTGCTGTTGCTGCCCGTCCTGCCAGCGCACGCCATCCAGTCCCTGGATCCCGTCACCGTGCGCCCGGCCCAGCAGGAAGGGCTTCAACAAGCCCCATCGGCCGGATCGCGCCTGGGACTGCCCATCCAGAACACCCCGGCCAGCGTCGACGTGATCTCCCGCGAACGGATCGATGCACGCGGCGACACCACCATCAACGAAGCCACCTCGCGCGCCGCCGGCTTCAGCAGTCTGGCCCATCCGGGCAACAGCGGCAGCGACCTCTCGGTGCGCGGCTTCACCGGAAGCAGCTCCGTCATGCAGCTCTACGACGGCGTGCGCCAGTACGGCGGCCTCGGCGTCAGCTATCCCTTCCACGCCTGGGCCGTCGAACGGATCGAAGTCCTCCGGGGCCCGGCCTCCGTCATCGACGGTGACGGCGCCATCGGCGGCGTCGTCAATGTTGTCCCGCGCAAGCCACGCCAGGGTGCCATCCGGCACGAAATCCGGGCAGGCATCGGCAACCGCGGCCAGCGGTCGCTGGACTTCGACAGCAGCGGCTCGATCAGCGAACGCCTGGCCTACCGGATCGATGCCAGCGCCGAACGCGGTGACGGCTGGGTGGACCGCGGCAAGCACAGCAGCCAGGGCCTGACCGGCGCCCTGCAATGGCAGTTCCTGCCTCGCTGGCAACTGCAGCTGAGCCACGCCGAAGGCCGCCACAAGCCCATGCGCTACTTCGGCGTCCCGCTGATCGACGGAAAGCCGCTGGAAGCCCTGCGCCGCACCAACTACAACGTCCAGGACGCCCGCATCACCTTCCGTGACCACTGGAGCGAACTGACGCTGCAGGGCTCCCCCAGCGACAACATCGCCGTGCGCAGCCGCCTCTATCACATCCGCAGCAATCGCCTGTGGTTCGACGCCGAGAACTACACCTGGGATGCGGCCCGCCAGCAGATCCGCCTGGCCGGCGACACCGCCATCCGCCACCACCAGAAACAGACCGGCAACACCACCGACGTGACCTTCGACAGCAAGCTGCTGGGCATGGACAACACCATCTCGGCCGGCTTCGACCTCAATCACAGCAGCCTGCAGCACGACAACAATACCTACAGCGGCAACCCGCGCTACGTGAGCCTGCTGTCTCCCGAGACAGGCTTCTTCGACAGCGATCTCCCCTTCATTCCCCGTTACCGGAACACCGCCGACCAGTACGCCCTGTTTGTCGAGGATCGACTGGCCGTCACCGGGCAGCTGTCCCTCGTGGCTGGCTTGCGCCATGACCGCGTCCGCATCCGCCGTGACGACCTGATCACCGGAAGTCGCGCCTTCAGCCGCACTTGGAACAGCACCGGCCACCGCCTGGGCGCTGTCTATGCGCTGACCCCGACCCTGTCCGTCTACGCGCAGCACAGCCGGGCCGCCGACCCCTCCACCGCCCCGCTGATGATGAGCGCCAGCGGCGCCAAGGCCGACATGACGATCGGCCGCCAGATCGAAGTGGGCATCAAGCAGTCGCTGCCCCAGCAGCGTGGCGAATGGACCCTGGCCGCCTACAACATCACCAAGCACAACCTGCAAAGCCGTGACCCGGCCAACCCCGAGAACAGCCTCCAGGTCGGCAAGCAGAGCTCCCGCGGCATCGAAGGTACCCTGTCGCTGGCACTGTCCTCCACCCTGAGGCTGGATGCCGACGCCACCGTCCTGCGTGCCCGTTATGACGACTTCAACGACGCTGTCGATGGCGCCATCGTCTCACGCAGCGGCAACACCCCGCCCGACGTGCCCGAGCGACTGGCCAACCTGTGGCTGAGCTGGCAGATGCTCCCGCAGTGGACGCTGTCGGGCGGCGCGCGTCACGTCGGCAAGCGCCACGCCAACCGGGCCAACGACCTGACGCTGCCCGCCTTCACCACGGCGGATCTGGCCCTGAAATGGCAGCCCTCCGACGCCACCACCCTGGCGCTGCATGGGCACAACCTCTTCAATCGCCACTACTACAGCACCGTCTACTACAACGAGAAACAGTGGTTCGTCGGCGAATCACGTCGCGTGCTGTTCACCATCGACAATCGGTTCTGACACAAGCAACCTTGGGTCACGCCCCGGGCCCCCAGGCCGGGGGCCGGCAGATTCCCGCCCCCTTTCATGCAGGCCCTGGTGATCGCCCACGGGTCTCGACATTCACCCCATTCGCCCCATTGCCCCATGAACATTCCCATCAAACGCTGGCTGCTGCTTACCCACCGCTGGCTGGGCATCGGCCTCTGTCTGTTCTTTCTGACCTGGTTCGTTTCCGGCATGGTGATGATGTACGTGGGCTATCCCAAGCTCACCCATGCCGAACGGCTGCAGCACCTGCCCACGCTGGATGCCGACGCGCCGCTGCTGTCCCCGCGCCAGGCCTTCGGCATGGCCGGCATCGACGGCTCCGTGTCCGATCTTCGGCTGACCGCCAGCCGCGCCGGCCAGCCCGTCTACACCGCCTTGCTGCAGAGCGGACCGGATGATGCCGAAACCGCCGTCGCCGTGGATGCACGCACCGGACGCCGGCTGCCACCGGCCAGCCAGGACGTGGTTCTGGCCAGCGCACGGACCTACCTGCAGCACGATGGCCAGCCGACCTCCGAAAGCGCCCCGTCGTCAAAGCCGGACCAGGCTGAGCCGGCACTCACCTACGAAGGCACCATCGACGAAGACCCCCACACCCACAGCCGCAGCCTGGATCCCTACCGTCCCCTACACAAGGTGCAGCTGCCCGACGCCGACCGGACGCTGCTCTACATCGCCGACACCACCGGTGAAGTGGTGCGCGACGCTCCCCACACCGAACGCACCCTGGACTACGTGGGCACCTGGCTGCACTGGCTGTACATGTTCCGGGGCGGCAGCTTTGACGCCTGGTGGCCCACCATCATCATCTGGCTGGCCACCATCGGGGTTCTGGTCGCACTCACCGGCAGCATCGTCGGCATCCTGCGCTGGCGTTTCTCACGCCCCTACCGCAGCGGCTCGCGCTCACCGTTCCAGCCCGGCGTCATGCGCTGGCACCACCTTGTGGGCCTCTTCTTTGCGCTGACCACGCTGACCTGGATCTTCAGCGGGCTCATGTCCATGCGCCCGTGGGGCCTGTTCAAGAGCCCCCACACCGCCCTGGAAACCGAGAGCATCAGCAGCCTGCAGCTGGACCCGGCACAGGCCCCCATGATTCCCCACGTGCTTCTGGAATCTGCCCACCGCGACGGTCTGGGCGACGTCCGCGAACTGCAGTGGCGAACCGTCCTGGGCAAGCCGACGGTCCTGGCTCTGGGAGCCACCGGCGCCCCACATGTTCTGGATGCCATCACCGGCAAGCCGACCCGGGTAAAAGAACAGGACCTGACGGCCGCGCTGAACGCCCTGACCCCGGATCATCCTCCCCGGATCGAGCAGCTGAAGGAATACGACTTCTACTACTACACGCGCGCCGACCACACCATGATGGGCGGCGGCACGCCGCAGCCCCTGCCGTTCTGGCGTGTTCAGTTCGACGACCCCGACCAGACCTGGGTTCAGCTCGATCCCGCCACGGGCACCGTCCTGAGCACGTTCAACCAGCATAAGCGCGTCGAACGATGGCTGTTCTTCCTCATGCACAGCTGGGATCTGGTGCCGCTGCTGCATCGTCGTCCGCTCTGGGACATCATCATGCTCGTGCTGGCCATGGGCGGCCTGACCCTTTCAGCCACCGGCATCTGGATCGGCACCAAGCGCCTGGGCATCAAGACCCGCCGCCGCAAGCTGCTCAACCGCAAGGATCAGGCGGCGCAGTGACTACGGCACCTCGTGCCCCTGCGAGGCGGCATAGACACTGATCCAGTCCGCCTCGGAGAACTTCACACGCACCGCCTCGGCGGCAGCCCGCAACCGTGCCGGGTTGCCCGAGCCCACCACCGGCATGATGGACGCCGGGTGCGCCATCAGCCAAGCCAGCGCCAGCACGTCCAGCCGTTCCTCGCCCTGCGGTGCGCCCACCGCCCGCAGGGCCTCGGCCACCCGCACGCTGCGGGCATCCGTCGTATCGAAGAGCCGTCCGCCCGCCAGCGGTGACCACACCATCGGGCGGATGCGCATCCGCAAGGCCAGATCGATCGTCCCGTCATCGAAGGCGTTCAGATGCAGCGGCGAGGCCTCAACCTGGTTCGTCAGCAGGGGCTCGGCCAGATACGATTGCAGCATCCTGAACTTGGGCACCGCAAAATTGGAAACCCCGAACCGCCGCACCAGCCCCCGCCTGCGAAGCTCATCAAATGCCCCGGCGATCTCTTCCGGATTGGCGCATGGCGAGGGACGGTGGATGAGCAGCAGATCCAGATAGCCGCACTGCAGGCTTCGCACCGAACGCTCGGCCGACCAGACGATGTGCTTTCTGGAATTGTCGTAATGCTTGGCCTTCATCCACGGCAGCGCCTTGTTGGGAAACAGGATGCCGCACTTGCTGACGATGCACATCTGTTCGCGCAGCGAAGGCTCCAGCGCCAGCCCGCGCCCGAACATCTCCTCGGTGGTGAAGCCCCCATAACAGGCAGCATGGTCAAAGACCCGGATGCCCAGCGCCAGTGCCTGATGGATCAGGCGCAGGAATCCCTGGTCATCCAGCCCCCATTCATGGGCTCGCCAGTAGCCATGCGCCAGACGCGCATGGGTGAAGAAATTGGTGGTCATGGCGTGCTCCTCTCACTCCCTTGACAACTATACCTAACTCAAGAAGAGAGTGTTGACCATGACCGGACTGGCGGCGCTACCTGGCCCGCACCAGCAACAGTCCACGCACGCGTGGCAAACGGAATCCCGGTCTGGAACAGCGGACGGGATTCCGGCAGGGTCCGGGTCCCAGGTGCAGGAACCGCACCAACGCAAGAACCGGACCGACAGCGACGTTCAGAAATCCCAGTCCTCGTCCTCGGTGGCCACCGCCTTGCCGATGACATAGGACGAGCCGCTGCCCGAGAAGAAGTCGTGGTTCTCGCTATCGGGCGACAGTGCCGACAGGATGGCCGGATTGACCTCACACGCCGCGGGCGGGAAGAGGGCCTCGTAGCCCAGGTTCTGCAATGCCTTGTTGGCGTTGTAGTGCAGGAAGGCCTTCACGTCCTCGGTCAGTCCGATGCCGTCGTAGAGTTCCTCGGTATACAGCGCCTCGACTTCGTACAGCTCGAAGAGCAGCGAGAACGCGAAGTCCTTCAGGCGCGCCTGGTCGGCTTCCGGCAGCCGTGCCAACGCACGCTGGAACTTGTAGCCGATGTAGTAGCCATGCACCGCCTCATCGCGGATGATGAGACGGATGAGGTCTGCCGTGTTGGTGAGCTTGCCGCGGCTTGACCAGTACATGGGCAGATAGAAGCCCGAATAGAACAGGAAGCTCTCCAGGAACACGCTGGCGATCTTGCGCTGCAGGGGATCGGACGCGGCGTCGTACTCTTCCAGGATCAGCCGCGCCTTGGCCTGCAGCTGCGGATTCTCTTCCGACCAGCGGAAAGCCTCGTCCACTTCCTTGGTGGAACACAGGGTCGAGAAGATCGACGAATAGCTGCGCGCATGCACCGCCTCCATGAAGGCAATGTTGGTCAGCACCGCCTCTTCGTGCGGTGTCTGCGCATCCACCATCATCGAGGGCGCCCCCACCGTGTTCTGGATGGTGTCCAGCAGCGTCAGCCCGGTGAACACCCGGATCGTCAGCGTCTGCTCTTCCTCGCGCAGCGTGGCCCAGCTCTGCACATCATTGGACAGGGGCACCTTTTCCGGCAGCCAGAAGTTCGCCGTCAGCCGGTTCCACACCTCCAGATCCTTCTCGTCCTGCAGCCGGTTCCAGTTGATGGCCAGCGGCACCTTCCGCACCTGTTCCTTGTTCGACATGTCAATCACCTGTTCTTGTCGGGCCGTGGCCCCTGTTCCTGTTCCGTCCACCCTCCGTCACCGCGAAGGTTTCCCTTCGCGGAACACGGCGGCGCTCACAATGCGCAGGACACGCACCCCTGCACCTCGGTCCCTTCCAGCACCGCCTGGCGCAGCCGCACGTAATAGATGGTCTTGATGCCCTTCTTCCAGGCGTAGATCTGCGCCCGGTTGATGTCGCGCGTGGTGGCGTCCGACGGGAAGAAGAGCGTGAGCGACAGGCCCTGGTCCACGTGCTCGGTGGCCGCGGCATAGGTGTCGATCAGCGGTTCCGGACCGATCTCGTAGGCATCCCGGTAGTACTCCAGGTTGTCGTTCGTCATGAACGGTGCTGGGTAGTACACGCGCCCGATCTTGCTTTCCTTGCGGATCTCCACCTTCGAGACGATCGGATGGATGGAGGACGTGGAATGGTTGATGTAGCTGATGGAGCCCGTGGGCGGCACGGCCTGCAGGTTGCGGTTGTAAAGACCGTGCTGCATCACCGCCTCACGTAGCGTCGCCCAGTCTTCACGGGTGGGTAGCGTCACGTCCATCCGTGCAAACAGCTCACGTACCGTCTCGGTCTCGGGCAGCCAGTCGCGCGTCACGTATTTCTCGAAGAAACTGCCGTCGGCATACTTCGACCGATCGAACCCCACGAAGGTGCTGCCCTTTTCCTGGGCCAGCAGGTTGGAAGCACGCAGCGCGTGGTAGGCCACCGTGGCAAAGTACACGCGCGTGAAATCGATGCCTTCCGGGCTGCCGTAATGAATGCGCTCACGCGCCAGGAAGCCATGCAGGTTCATCTGCCCCAGCCCCACCGCATGGGCCTCGTCGTTGCCACGCCGCACCGAAGGCACGCTGTCGATGGCCGACATTTCCGAGACGGCGGTCAGTGCGCGCACCGCCGCTTCCACCGTTGCGCCCAGATCCGGGCCATCCATGGCAGCTGCAATGTTCAGCGAACCCAGGTTGCAGGAAATGTCGGTGCCCAGATGGCGATAGCTCAGATCGTCGTTGAAGGTGGACGCCTCGTTGACCTGCAGAATTTCGGAACACAGGTTGGACATGGTGATGCGCCCCTCGATGGGGTTGGCCGCGTTCACCGTGTCCTCGAACATGATGTAGGGATAGCCGCTCTCGAACTGGATCTCGGCCAGCGTCTGGAAGAATTCGCGGGCATTGATCTTCTTCTTGCGGATGCGCTTGTCGCCCACCATCTCGTCGTATTTCTCGGTGACGGAAATCTCCGAGAAGGCCTTGCCGTAGACCCTTTCCACGTCATGCGGTGAGAACAGGTACATGTCGGCATTGCGCTTGGCCAGCTCGAAGGTCACGTCCGGAATCACCACGCCCAGCGACAGCGTCTTGATGCGGATCTTCTCGTCGGCATTCTCGCGCTTGGTGTCCAGAAAGCGCAGGATGTCCGGATGGTGGGCATTCAGGTAGACCGCACCGGCACCCTGCCGCGCACCCAGCTGGTTGGCATACGAGAACGAATCTTCCAGCAGCTTCATCACCGGAACCACGCCGGACGACTGGTTCTCGATGCCCTTGATGGGCGCGCCCAGCTCGCGCAGGTTGGTGAGCATCAGCGCCACACCGCCACCCCGCTTGGAAAGCTGCAGCGCCGAATTGATGGCACGCCCGATGCTCTCCATGTTGTCTTCCACACGCAGCAGGAAGCACGAGATCAGTTCACCCCGACTCTTCTTGCCGGCATTGAGGAACGTGGGCGTGGCCGGCTGGAATCGACCGCTGATGATCTCGTCCATGAAACGCAGTGCCAGCTGCTCGTCGCCGCGCGCCAGCGTCAGCGCCACCATCACCACGCGATCCTCGAAGCGCTCCAGATAACGCTGGCCGTTGCGCGTCTTCAGCGTGTAGGAGGTGTAGTACTTGAAGGCGCCCAGGAAGGTGGGAAAGCGGAACTTCCGGCTGTAGGCCTCGTCCCAGATATGGCGCTGGAAATTGCGCGAATACTGGTCCAGCACTTCGGCATCGTAATAGCCTTCGTCCACCAGGTAGCGCAGCTTCTCATCCAGGTTGTGGAAGAACACCGTGTTCTGGTTGACGTGCTGCAGGAAGTACTGACGTGCCGCACGACGATCGGCCTCGAACTGGATGTTCCCGTCCGCGTCGTACAGGTTCAGCATCGCGTTGAGCGCGTGGTAGTCCAGCCCCGGTTTGTCGTCATCCGACACGCCCGTATCGGAAGCTTCGTAGCTGCTTGCAGCCGTCATGTTCATTCCCTGCATCATCATGGGTGACTCAGGGCCTCTTCACCCTCATCCACCCTTTCCTTCATTTCCAATCGGTTCCCTGCCCGTCCGCGTCCGTCGTGGCATCCGCATCGCACGTTCGCCCATGCGGGTGCGCCCATGACGGGTCGGCATTCAGACAGGCTCGACCTCATCCAGACTGGCCCAGAATCGCTCCAAGCCTTCACGCACTCGCACCACATCCAGCTCGGTGCCGGCCAGCTCGAAGCGGTAAAGCACCGGCACGCCGCACTTGTCGCCGATCACCCGACCGGCGTGGGCAAACGTCGTGCCGAAATTGCGGTTGCCACTGGCAATAACCCCCCGCAGCAGACGGCGATGATCCGGGTTGTTCAGGAAGCGGATCACCTGCCGGGCCACGGCGCCGTGCCCCTCGCCATCAGCGTAGGTGGGCGAGATCAGCACGAAGGGCCCATCCGGCTCAGGCATCGGGGCAGACTCATCCACCGGAATGCGCATGGCCGGCAGGCCCAGCTTGTGCATGAAGCGCTCGGTGTTGCCCGAGGCCGAGGAGTAATAGACCAGCCCCGCCATGGCGGATGTCAGGCCAGGCGGCCGATCATGTCAGGACGAAAACCGGTCCAGTGGGCTTCGCCGGCCACGACCACGGGGGCCTGGCGGTAGCCCATGGCCAGCACCTGGGCCATGGCGACGGCGTCCTGGGTCAGGTCGACCAGCTGGTAGGCAATGCCACGGGCATCCAGCGCACGGGTGGTGGCGGTGCACTGAACGCAGGCGGGTTTGGAGTAGACGGTGACGGTCATGGGCCGGATTTCCTTCAGACGGGGAGCGAAGGGCCGGCAGCAGTCCGGGCGGACGCGCGCAGACAGGCGCCATCCACCATGACCCGCTCCTGCCCACCGCAGGGTTGTCATCCATGCCGAAAGGCGCTGCCGCCATGAAGATGGGCGGCCTTTCGGCGGCTATCGGGGCAGGTCTCCTGGCTTGCGGGTCCTTGCGTGGCTGGAACCTTCCCAGACCCCATGGGTCCAGTGGTTCAGGAAGAGTCCGTGCGGACCCCTTCCAGCCTTGCTCACCGCCTACAGTTGCGGGGGCAGCGCCGGCATTGCACCCTGAGCGAAAGGCCTTGAGGCGACCTTCCCGGATGCGCACCGGCTTCCCTTTTCATCCCGGGGATGATCTCCCGGGAACCTCGATGAAGCGCATTGTACCCAAGATATGGGGTTCGTCCACCCCGCAGACACAATATGTAGCGCCTTCAAATGCCATGAGACACCATGGAAGGTGTTGCGCGAACGCCAAACGGCATGGCCAACAGTTCTGCACGCCTTGCAGGAACACGCGCCAAGTGCCCGCGGGCAAAGGGTTTTCCAAAAACATCCACGTTGCGTGGATGCTGCACGACCGTCCGTCGGAAAGGGGTCGGCGGGGCGGTGAAAGAGTGGGCTCAGTGCCATCCCGGCCACATCAGGAGGGTGTGGCCGGATGGGAAAGGCTGTCTGACGATATCGGCATCGTCTTCATCCGGCATGAGGGAAGGCGCCGGAGGGTGCACGCCATGAGGTGCCGACGCAGGGTCGTCGGAGCACCTCATGGCGCCGTGCGGGGCAGGATCACTGCTCGGCAAAGGCCCGCTCGATGACGAAGTCACCCGGGGTGGAGGTGTTGCCCTCGACGAAGCCGCGCTTCTCGAACATGTCCTTCAGATCGCGCAGCATCTCGGGGCTGCCGCAGATCATGATGCGGTCTTCCTCGCGGTTGAAGGGCGGCAGGCCCAGGTCAGCGTTGAGCTTGCCGTTCTCGATGAGGGTGGTGATGCGGCCCTGGTTGCGGAAGGGCTCGCGGGTCACGGTGGGGTAGTACAGCAGCTTGCCCTTGATCAGCTCGCCCAGGTATTCGTGCTCCGGCAGCTCCTTGGTGAACAGGTCGTAGTAGGCCAGTTCGTTCACCTGACGCACGCCGTGCACCAGGATCACCTGGTCATAGCGCTCGTAGGTCTCGGGGTCGCGCGTGATGCTGAGGAAGGGGGCCAGGCCGGTACCGGTGGCCAGCAGCCACAGACGCTTGCCAGGCAGCAGGTAGTCGGTCACCAGCGTGCCGGTGGGCTTGCGACCGACGATGACCTTGTCACCGGGCTTGATGTGCTGCAGCTTGGAGGTCAGCGGACCATCGGGCACCTTGATGCTGAGGAACTCCAGCTGCTCCTCGTAGTTGGCGCTGGCGATACTGTAGGCACGCAGCAGCGGCCGCTCGCCCTCTTTCGGCGGCAGGCCGATCATCGTGAAATGGCCGTTCTTGAAACGCAGCGCCTCGTCACGCGTGGTGGTGAAACTGAACAGACGATCGGTCCAGTGATGGACGGTCAGAACCTCTTCTTCGCTGAATGCTTTCGATTTCATGTATGACCCGGGCAGCACCCGGCAACAGATGACGGGCAACGCAGAGGCGCGCCAGCCCGCAGGAGTGGAAGGCCGACATTATGAACCGATGCCGGCCGTTTGCCAGCACGGAGGCACAGGAATGCCATGGAATTAAGTGATCGCGCACTTACAAGGCCAGGCATCCGCTTTCGGGAAACACTTCCTGGGAATGCCCCGCGCCTGATGCAGGCTCATTGAGCATGGTACATGGCCCTGCGAGGGCCTGCCCCAAAGGGGGCGCATCACTCAGCCAAGGATCAGAGGGCGGACCGGACACTGTCGTCCGGCCCGCCCCGGGCCTCAGTCGAAGCTGCGCGAGCGCAGCACGTCCAGCGAGTTGTCGCTGCCGGTCTGGGCGCGCAGCACGTAGCCCTTGCCCAGGGTGTACTGGATGCGCAGCAGGTTCCAGACGCCGCGCACGCCCTTCTCGTAGCTGACGAAGAGGCGGTCGTTGATGCGCTTGCCCAGCGACACCACGCCGGTTTCGGTGGCGTCAGCGTTGCTGCTGCTGCTTGAGCCCACCAGGCCCTTGGGCGTCATGCTCTCCTGAATGCCCGAATCCACACCGGTGTTGGACGCATAGCCGTAGTTCAGCACGTCCAGACCCAGCCGCTCGGCAATGGAGGGCGAGCGCACGCCATTGTCGTTGCCCAGCAGCATGGTGCCTGCCTGCTGCAGGGCCAGGACCTGGGCAGCCCCCCCGGCCTCGTCAGGCGGTACGCCCAGCACCAGCCAGGACAGCTTGTTGGTCTCCGACATGGAGGGCTTGGAGATGAGCGAGATCCGCGGGTTGCTTGCCTGCCCCGTGATGGAAATGCCCACTTCCACCGGCAGGTAGGGGCGCTTGGCCTCGATGTCCAGCGACGGATTGTCCACCGGACCGGTGAAGCGGATCAGGCCCTTGGTGAACTTGAGGTTCTGGCCATAGGCCTGATAGCTGCCGTCCACGATGTTGATCACGCCGGTCAGCTGCGGATCGGCCGGCAGGAAGCCGCCGACCTGCAGTTTGCCGCCCAGTCGGGCTTCGGCCCCCATGCCGTTGATCTTCAGCTTGTCACCCAGCTCCACTTCCAGATCGCTGGCGATGCGCAGGCTGGCTTCCGCGTCCTTTTCCTCGGGCAGGTCCTGGGGGATCTGCTCGCCGGAAACCCGCACGTCGCCAGGCAAGGTGGGGGCAGAAGACCCCGCCAGCTCGATCAGTCCCTCGTCGACTTTCATGTCACCGACCAGGATCAGGCCTGCCGGGCCGCTGGTCAGACGGGTCACCCCCGAGAGGGTCACCCGCTGACCCGGCCCGATCGGAACCAGGAAATGGTCGGCCCGCACATCGAAGACGCCGTCCATCGGCAGCAGCGAGGGCTTGGGGCTGCCGGCCTTGGGCGGCTTGGTAAGCGCTGCAGCCCAGGCGGTATCCTGGGTAGCCAGAGCGGCCTTCATGTTGCCGCGATCCACCAGACGGGCCGCGCCCTTCAGCTGCAGGCTGCCCTGGCCGGTATGGAACTTGAGCCGCTTGATCTGCAGGCCATGACCGCTCAGGTGCGCATCCAGCTCGCCCCCGGAAAGGCGCATGCCGGCCGAGCGCTGCAGCACGGACAGCTCCTTGCCCGTGACGCCCAAGTCCACCAGCGGCGCATCCAGCGTACCGGCCACCGTGCCATCGACCTTCAGCGAACCGTCGACGGCCATGTCGGGGCCAGTGAACAGATTGGCCAGCTCCAGCGACACGATATCCAGATTCACCTTGCCGTTCAGCTTGCGCTCATCAAAGCGCAGGGCCAGACCGTTATCGTCGCGCAGCCCCAGGCGCTTCCTGCGCCCGGCAGGCACCTGCTCACGGATGCCGGCCTGCACGTCACCGTACAGCGCCTGCGCCCCCTGGCCACGCAACTGCCATTGACCGGCAATGCGCACGTCCTTCAGCGCGTCCAGGTTCTTCTGCTCATCCACGCCCAGCAGCTGATGCAGCCGCAACGGGGCCAGATCGTCCAGACTGCCGCGCGTCTCGTACTTGAGCGGACCGCTCCAGTCCAGCAGCAGGCGCTTCAGGTCAATGTGCCCGTCCAGCGCTGCCAGCCGGAAATCCGACAGCGTCAGGCGACTGCCGTCCACGGCCAGCGGTGCCGGGTCGACCAGGCGCACGGCGGTGCGGCCACTCAGGTCCAGGGTTTCCACACTGGCCCGATAGCTGGGACCGGTGCGCGGCAGCGACAGCGCGCCCTGCAGGCGCAGCTGCAGCCGGTCCTTGCCCTGCCGGGCGGCAGCAGCCAGCTGATGCTGGCTCGGCGTGCCGTGCAGGCTCAGGTTCAGCGCATCCAGAACGTCGGTGCCCGAGCCCAGCTGGCGGGCAGACAGCGTCAGCTCCACGGGCGTGTCCTGCCGCGACTTCGCCTGCAGGGCCAGCGGCGCCGTCAGATCCAGCTTCAGGTCCTTCAGGCTCAGGCGGTTCGGCTTGCCCGCCTCGTCCAGGACCGTCCAGTCCACACCGCTGGCACGCGCCGAGGCCTTGGCGCTCAGATCCTGAAAGCGCCCGCTCAGGTAGCCATCCAGATTCATGCTGCCTGCAGCGCGGCGATCCAGTGCCGACAGGTTGCCAAGCTTCACGCCGACATCGAGCCGGTCCTGCGGGGCCCCCAGTGCCCCCTTGGCCTGGATGCGGTTGGCCGTGCCATGGGCCAGCTTCAGGTCGATGTCCTTCAGCGACAGCGGCTGCCACTGGGCATCCAGCTCGGCCTTGCCGTGCAGGCTACCAGTCAGCGGCTGGCCGGCCACGCGGCTTTCCACCAGATCCAGCCCCACCGTGGCCTTCTGGCCGGGCGACATCAGGCGCCCTTCGACAGACCAGTCCGCGCCCAGCACCCCCTCACGCCAGGCCGGGTCAACGGGCAGCGTGGCCGGCAACCATTGCGCCAGGTCCAGCCGGCGGGCCGTGCCGCGCAGGTTCAGATCCCACGGGGCACTCACGGCCGCCTGGCCGCTGGCCGTCAGCAGTGTCTCGCCCAGTGCAACCCGCCCTTCGTTCAGTTTCAGCCAGTGCGGGTCCAGCGTGCCGGCCAGCTTCACCTGCGCATCGGCCGCCAGCTTCTTCAGGTCAGCCGGCAACAGGGTGCGCATCTGTTCGGCGCGCTGCGACAGATCCACCAGGAACTGCTGACCATCCACCTTCACCTGTCCGCCCAGGGCCGTCCGGGGCAGGCCCTGCCAGAGCGGGGCCAGATCCAGTCCGGTCAGCTTCAGGTCACTCTTCAGGCGGGGCAGCGTGGTCCCCGGAATGGCCATCGACTGAGCCAGCCAGCTTTCCAGCCGCCCCTCGATGCGGGCTTCGCCCTTGGCAGCGATGGTCACGGGCTGGGCAGCCTGCGGTTTCTGGGGGGCCTGACCCTTGCCGGCGCCATTGCCCGGTTTCGCGTTGGCCGGGACTTCTGCCACGCCCCCGGCGTCAGCCTGCTGCACGCTCACCGGCAGGCCAATGGCCAGGTCGTTGAGGGCGACGTAGAGGTGCTCCCACTGTGCCGTGGGCGGAATGCGGAAGACGATGCCGCTCTGCAGCGAGCGCAGCGGAATGCGGTTGCCCTCCAGCGTGCCCGCCCGGCGGTTGGCCAGCCGGATGAGTCCCTGCCACGTTTCCTTCTTGCCGGGCGCCTGATCGATGTCGAGGTCCAGGTCCATGCCGGTCTCGGGCAGCTTGCCCAGGGCAGTGAAGCGCATCAGGTTGGTATCGGCCAGGCGAGCGTGCAGACGCTCCACCGGCATCCGGCCCAACGGCTTCACCACGGCCTGGATGTCGGCCATGCCATCAGCCAGCTGCCCCTTGAGGGTGGCCGGCAGTCTGGCCAGGTCGCCATCGACGGTCAGGGTGGCGTCATACGGCCACTGCTGGGCCTGGCCATTGGCCTGGATCACGCCCTTCAGACGGTGCGGCGGCGCACCCTCCATCTGGGCCGTGGCCGAACGCACCTGCCCCCAGGGGCTGGTCAGCGCCAGCGTCTTGATCCGGTACTGCCCCACGGCATATTCGGCTGTCCCATCGATGTCGGTCAGCACCACGTAGGGCTCGGCATCCTTACCATTGACGGCAGGCGGCTGGATCTCCAGTCGCCCGACGGCCAGCTTGCGGATCTCCAGCGGAAACGGCAGGCCAAAATCGCCGGGCATGTCGACGTCGGTGCGCGGCTTGTCCGGGTCACCGGGCGGCACCTGGATGACCAGTGTCCCGGCCTCCAGCTGATGCACCAGTCCCTTGCCACGCAGCAGCGCGCGCAGCGACCAGCGCAGCTGCAGATCAGTGCCCTTGACCGCCGTGTCGAAGCCACGCCATTCCACGCGCCCGAAACGGATGCCGCGCCACAGGTTGCCCTGCAACCGGTCAAACGCCAGCGCCTGGCCATTGCGGGCCAGAAACTGCTGCGCCCAGGACAGCGCCTGGGTCAGACCGCTTTCGCTGCCCAGCCACAACAGCGCCGCCAGCACCAGCCCCATGACCAGCAGCAGGATGCGCACGCTCCAGCGAAAGATCGCGCGCCACAGGGAATGCTCGCGTCGATCGGGGGTCGTCTTCGTGTCTTCCATGATCAGAAGCTGAATCCAATGGAGAAATGCACCCGGTAGCGATGAATGGCCTGGCCATAGGCCAGGTCCAGCTTCACCGGCCCCACGGGCGTGCGCACCTGCAGGCCTACACCGTAGCCCGAGACGGCATCGAAGCTGCGCCAGGCGTCGGTGACGTTGCCGTAGTCATAGAACACACCCAGCGACAGCATCTCGGTGATGCGGTGCTGGTATTCCAGCGAGCCGATGGCCAGATAGCGCTGGCCGATCACCGAGTTGTTGACGTTCAGGCCCAGCGATCGGTAGCCATATCCGCGCAGCGAGCCGATGCCCCCTGCCCGGAACAGGTTCTCGCTGGGGATGCCGAAGCGGCTGCCCGCATTGACCACGCCGAACTCCACGCGACCGATGAAGGTACCGTTGCGCCAGACGGGCGAATTCTTCGACAGCGGCTTGAAGCCCACCATGCTGGTGTAGAAACGGGTGAAGGTGGCATCACTCAGCGCGTGCTTGCTGGCCCCCGAGATCTCGAACTTGACGCCGTAGCCGCGCGAGGGGTTGAGCTGCGAATCGAAGCGCTGCAGCGTCCAGGCCTTGCCCAGCACCAACGCCTTCACGCCGTCCCGCTGCCCGGACTGCCGGAAGTGGATCTCTTCCTGCTGCAGCTGCAGCGAGGTGAACGCCTCGATGTCGCGCTCGCGCTGGCCATAGCCCACGTAGGCGTTGCTGTTGAACGTGACGACACCTTTCTCGTCCTCACGCTCGACGCGTCCACCGAACCCGTAGTAGCGGTCCTCAGCGTCATAGGGCGTTCGGAAGTTGGTGAACGCTCGCTGACGGCGCTCCGACATCACCAGCGAGGCCTCCATCTGCAGCCCGAACAGGCTGCGGTCCTGAAAGCCCACCTGGCCACGGAAGCCGTCGTCGGTGCTGTAGCCCAGACCATAGACCAGCCGATGGCGCTTGAGCTCCTCCACGACCAGGCGGATGGGCACCGCTTTCAGCGACGGATCTTCCTGCAGCGCCAGCGTGTCGGGCACCGCACTGACCGAACCGAAGTACCCCGCCTCGCGCAACCGCTCCTGGAAAGTCTGCAGCGCGGCATCCGTGTAGGCATCCCCTTCATGGAAGGGCTGCAGATCGGTGATGATCTTCTCCGGATAGCGCGACAGCCCCTGGACCTCCACCTTGCCGAAGGCAATGCGGTCGCCCGAATCCACCACGACCGTCAGCCGCGCCTTGGCCGCCGCGGCATCCACCTGCGCGGTGCTGCGGGCAATGCGGGCGCGCAGGTAGCCCTGCCGCTTCATGGCATCGATGAGCGCCGACTTGCCACTCTGCCAGTTGCTGCTCACGAAGGGATCACCCACAGCCATGCCGAAGCGACGCTTCACGTTGGCCAACGCCCGGTTCTGCGTGCCCTGCCCTTCGATCTGGATGTCCAGCTCGCTGACCTTGGTGCGATTGCCAGGCTTGAGCGTCAGCTTCACGCGGTCAGGCGCCTCGGCATCGATCTCGATGCGCGGCTCGAAATAGCCTTCGGCCTGAACAATGGCCAGCACCTCGTCATGCAGCTTGGACACCAGACCGTCGAACTGCACCGGGTCGTAGTCCTTGCGGTGCTGCCAGCGGCCCACCAGCGTGCTGTCACGGATGGTGCTGGCAAAGCTTTACGGCGCATCGATATCGAAGCGGGAGTTGTTGCGCTCCAGCAGCTCCGCAACTCCCCCGGATTTGCGCTCTGCCTCGGCCGATTTCCCGGCGGCAGTCGTACCCGCCCCCTGATCTGCCGCGGCTGCTTCCTGCCCGGAAGATGAGGAAGACGCGGAAGCGCCGGTCTGACCAGCTTCCGGGGCTTGGGTCGAATCATCGGCCGCCAGGCGCCATGCCGACATGTCGCCGCCCGCCTGCAGGCCCGGAAAGTTCCCCGAGCGAAGGCCGGCAGCCTGCGCCACGGACGCGCCACCTGCCAGGGCCAGCACAGTCGCCAGGCCCAACCACCTGTCCAAAACGATTTTCTTCATGACATCGGCGCACGGCAGACCCGTGCAGCAGGAAAGCACAACGTACCAGAGCATTCATGCAACGGCGCAGCCGGATGCGACGATGACAATCCCCGGCCATCGCATCCTTCCTGAAAGGGCGGAAGTGCCCCACCCGACGGCCGGCCAACACGCCGTCCCTGCGCCCGCAGTGCAGCGCCGAGTATAGGGCCTGCCGTCCGCCCTTACTGAAAAACCGTGACAAATCCGGCAGATGATGACGCAGAAACGGGCGACACCCCAGCCCGACGGGACGACCGGCCCATCCCGGGTGCCCGGCGCCCGATGAAAAGCAGAACGCCCGGGCCATACGGCACCCGGGCGTCCTGTGAAACCCCACAAGGGGGCGGAACGGGCGGCATCACCACCCGGTGGCGTGCGGCTTTCACCGCACGCCGGCTGGCGATCAGGCCACCAGCCGATACTGCTTCGTGAGCTTGACGAAGTTGTCCAGCTCGGCCTTTTGGCGCTCCTCGCTCCAGCCCAGCCGGGTGGCCATGAACGCAGCCACGGCAGGCGCTGCAGCCTCGGCCGCCTTTGCATCTAGGAACAGCAGCCGGATGCGCCGTGCCAGCACGTCTTCCAGCGACAGGGCCAGCTCCTCGTCGATGGCCCACTGCACCTGCGCGAAGGTGTACGGATAATCCGGATGCACCTTCTTGGCCAGCTCGGGGTTCCCGGCTGCCAGCTTCTCGATGGCGGCTGCGTCGCTGCCATAGAGCGTCAGCGGCGTGTCATCCAGGTGCCGGTTGGCATCGATGTAGCCGTGCAGCTTCAGCTCGCGCGTGGCGCAGGCCTTCTGGGGCAGCAGGCCTGCACCGATCGCGGCGTCGACGCCGTCCTCGGCCATCTGGCGGTAGGTGGTCCACTTGCCGCCAAAGATGTTGACCATGCCCGACTTGCTGACTTCCACCTTGTGGCTGCGCGAGACTTCCTTGGTGGACTTGCCCTCGTCCTTGGGCGCGGCCAGCGGCCGCAGGCCCACGAACACGCTGCGCACGTCGGCGCGCGTGGGTGCCCGCTTCAGGTAGTCGCGTGCCGTGTTCAGGATGAACTCGATTTCCTGCTCGAGCGGCTTGGGCTCGTAGGACGGCTCCTTGATCAGCGTGTCGGTGGTGCCCACCACCAGCTTGCCGTGCCAGGGCACCGCGAACAGCACGCGGCCGTCCGAGGTCTTGGGCACCATCAGCGCATCGTCGCCCGGCAGGAAGTCGCGATCCAGCACCAGGTGAATACCCTGGCTGGGCAGGATCGGCGGCTTCTCGTGGACTTCGTCCATCCCCAGGATGGGGTTGGCGAACACGCCGGTGGCGTTGACCACGCACTTGGCCTTGACCTGGTAGGTCTCGCCCGTCAGCTCGTCACGGCACGAGACACCGTCGATCTTGCCGGCCGCGTTCTTGTCGATGCCCGTGACCGAGCAGTAGTTGAGCACGGTACCGCCGTGGTCCACGATCGACAGCGCCAGGCACAGGGCCAGGCGCGCGTCGTCGAACTGGCCATCGTAGTAGCAGACGCCGGCGCCCACCTTGTCGTCACGCACGCCCGACAGGCGCTTGCGCGCCTCGGCCTGCGACAGATGCCGGGTATGGCCGATGCTGAGCTTGCCCGAGAGCCGGTCATACATCCACAGACCGAAGGTGTAGTAGGGAGCGGTCCACCACTTCTCGCCCGGGATGATGAAGGCCTGGGTCTTGAAGAGGTGCGGCGCATTGCGGGCCAGACGGCCCCGCTCGCGCAGCGCCTCGCGCACCAGATCCACATAGCCTTGCGCCAGATAGCGGACCCCACCATGCACCAGCTTGGTGGAACGGCTCGACGTGCCCTTGGCAAAGTCGTGCCCTTCCAGCAGCAGCGTGGAATAGCCGCGGGTGACGGCGTCAAGCGCCGTCCCCAGGCCAGTCGCACCGCCGCCGATCACCACCACGTCCCACTCGCCGTGGGCCTTCAACTGCTCGATGGCTTTCTTGCGTTGCATGCTGATCTCCTATGCTTATTTCTTCACACGCTCGGACTCGGGAATGCGGGCCTTGTGGCGCCCTTCCTCAAGCATCGTGATGAAGAGCAGAACCACGGCAATCACGCCCCCGCCAATCATCACATAGAAACCACCGTCCCAACCGTAGTGCTGGGCAGCCCAGCCCACCACGGCTGCCGCGGCCGTCGTGCCGCCCAGGTAGCCGAACAGCCCCGTGAAGCCTGCTGCCGTGCCGGCGGCCTTCTTGGGGGCCAGCTCCAGCGCGTGCAGACCGATCAGCATCACCGGACCGTAGATGAGGAAGCCCACCGTGGTCATCAGCACGAAGTCGGTCAGCTGGTACGGGTTCTGGAACCAGGGCTTGTCCGCATATTGCGCCACCTGGTCAGCCGGCGTGGCCGGGTTCATCCACAGGGCCACCACGGCAGCGGTGGTCAGGATCATGAAGATGAAGCCCGTCAGGCCGCGCTTGCCCTTGAACACCTTGTCCGACACCCAGCCGCACAGCAGCGTGCCCGGAATGGCAGCCAGCTCATAGATAGTGTAGGCCCAGGCCGTGCCCTTGAAGTTGAAATGCTTGACTTCGGACAGGTAAACCGGCGACCACTTCAGCACACCGTAGCGGATGAGGTAGACGAACACGTTGGCCAGCGCGATGTACCACAGCAGGCGGTTCTTCAGCACGTAGGTGACGAAGATTTCCTTGGTGGTCAGATCCTTCTCGGCCGTCTTGGCGTCGTAGTTGTCCGGATAGTCGTTCTTCCACTGCTCGATCGGCGGCAGCCCGCAAGACTGCGGCGAATCCTTCATGATGAAGAAGATGGGAATCGCGATGATCATCGCCGCGATGCCCGGGTAGTACAGCGCCTGCTGCCAGATGTCCTTGTTGGTGGCCTCAACCCCGTGGGTGTTGAAGTAGACGGCACCGGCCAGCAGCACCATGGCGCCCGGCACCATGCCGCCCAGGTTGTGGGCCGTGTTCCAGACCGACACCACCGAGCCACGCTCGGTCTTGGACCACCAGTGCACCATGGTCTTGCCGCACGGGGGCCAGCCCATGCCCTGGAACCAGCCGTTGATGAAGATCATCGCAAAGGCGATGGCCACGCTTGAGGTCGCCCAGGGCATCAGGCCCATCAGCGTCATGCACAGGCCCGACAGCAGCAGGCCGATGGGCAGGAACACCTTCGGATTGGAGCGGTCGGAAACGGCCGCCATCAGGAACTTCGAGATACCGTAGGCCAGGCCCGCAGCAGCACCGATCTGACCCAGCTCGGCCTTGTTGTAGAGGCCCGCGTCGATCAGGCCCTTCTGGGCGAGGTCGAAGTTGCCCCGCACGAAATAGTAGGCAGCATAGCCGAAGAAGATGCCGGCAAAGACCTGCCAGCGAAGACGCCGGTAGGTCGGATCGATCTTGTCCGCGGGCAGCAGGGGCTTGTGTGCCGCCGGCTTGAGGATGCCAATCACGAGATGTCTCCAGAGGAAAAAAGGAAAGGGAAAACAACGTTGATGATTCTGAAACATGTCCGCCAATAATGCGAACTTGTTTTAATGACGAATCATACGCCCTCATCCGCCGGAAAGACTTGAACTCAGGTCAAAGCATCGTCATCCGTGAACTACACACCTGCTGCCGGTAAGCTTTGCCGACAGGCAGCAGGCGTGAATTCAGGCTGATTGCGTGCCCCCGCGGCACGCGATGCCGCTCACACCCCCGCTCGGGCCAGCCCGGAGAGAATCCCCTTCAGCGACGCGGTCAGGATGTCGGCATCCATGCCCACCCCGAACAGGGTGTGATCGCCCACTCTCAGCTCAAGGTAGGCCACCGCCTGAGCATTGGCGCCCGAACCGATGGCGTGCTCGCGGTAGTCCATCACCCGCACCTGGGCCAGGCCCGTGGCGTTGAGACCGGCCACGAAGGCATCCACCGGACCGGTACCCTCGCCCTGGAGGCTCACCGTCCGGCCGCCCAGCTGCACGTCGGCCTTCAGCGACACCCGGGTGTTGCCCGCCTCGTCGGTCTCGGACATGGCCCGCTGCTTCGGTGCAGCGATCTCGTCCAGCCGGTATTCCTTGCGGAACAGCGTCCACAGGTCCTTGGCCTGAAGCTCTTTGCCCGAGGCGTCCATCTCTTGCTGCACCACCCGACTGAACTCGATCTGCAGCCGGCGCGGAAGCTCCAGCCCGTACTCGTTCTCCAGCAGGTACGACACCCCACCCTTGCCCGACTGGCTGTTGACGCGGATCACCGCCTCATACGAGCGGCCCAGGTCCTTCGGATCGATGGGCAGATAGGGCATCTCCCAGATGTCGCCCTCCTTGCGGGCAGCAAACGCCTTCTTGATGGCGTCCTGGTGCGAACCCGAGAAGGACGTGTAGACCAGGTCGCCCACATACGGGTGGCGCGGGTGCACCGCGATCTGGTTGCAGTGCTCCACCACCCGGCGGATCTCGTCGATGTCGGAGAAGTCCAGCCCCGGCGAGACCCCCTGCGTGTACAGGTTCAGCGCGATGTTGGCCAGGTCGCAGTTGCCCGTGCGCTCGCCGTTGCCGAAGAGGCAGCCTTCCAGCCGGTCGGCCCCGGCCATCAGCGCCAGTTCGGCCGCGGCAATGCCCGTGCCCCGATCGTTGTGCGGATGCACCGACATGATGATCGAATCCCGCTTGGCCAGATTGCGATGCATCCACTCGATCATGTCGGCAAAGACGTTCGGCGTGCAGTGCTCCACCGTCGAGGGCAGGTTGATGATGCACTTGTTCTGCGGCGTGGCGCCCCAGGCCTCCACCACAGCGTCTACCACCCGCTTGGAGAAGTCCAGCTCGGTGTCCGAGAACATCTCGGGCGAATACTCGAAGCCCCACTCGGTCTCGGGATGCTCGGCCACCAGCTGCTTGACCAGCTTCGTCTGACTCACCGCCATCTCGACGATGCCGTCCTCGTCCAGCCCCAGCACCACCTTTCGCATGACGGGCGCACAGGCGTTGTAGACGTGGATGATGGCCTTCTTCACCCCCTGCAGGGACTCGATCGTGCGGCGGATCAGCGACTCGCGCGCCTGCGTCAGCACCTGGATGCTCACATCGTCCGGGATCAGGTTCTCCTCGATCAGCCGGCGCACGAAGTTGAACTCGGTCTGCGAGGCCGACGGAAAGCCCACCTCGATCTCCTTGAAACCGATGTTCACCAGCAGCTGGAACATCTCCAGCTTGCGCTCGACGCTCATGGGCTCGATCAGCGCCTGGTTACCGTCGCGCAGATCGGTACTCAGCCAGATCGGCGCCTTGGTCAGCACGGCATCCGGCCAGGTGCGATCCTTCAGGCCGACGGGCGCGAACGGGCGGTATTTGGAAGCGGGCTGTTGCAACATGAAAAACGTTCCTGACAAAGAAAGGGTTGAGCAGTCGGCAACGATGCGAACCACGCAGGGGCCAAAAAAACGAACGGCCCGCTGCCGGAGGCATACGGGCCGTTGAAGCTGGATCGCAGGGATGCGCGCGAAACTACCTTCGCCCGTAGGGGACGAACAGCAGTAGAGCCAGCAGCAGGGAGTCCTTGCGTGTATCCATGGTGCAGGAATCTAACATATTTCAAGCTTCCCGGGCATCTGTCGGCCCCATTCCCGGGGGCGGGATATCCCTTGTCCCTCTTCCCGCGCCCTTCTTCCTGTGCCCATCCATCCGTGTCGCTCTGCCCGCGCCCCTCTGCCGTGCCTCTCTTCAAAACCCTGACGATAGCGGCCCGGGGAGAAAGCCGCACCCCGTACAAGGACGTCCAGACCTCGCCCACGAACGATAACCCCGCCCCACCATTGGTCGTTCATGAAGTGCCTGATCATTCCATGCAAGATGGATTCGGGCCTGGGGCGCCCTGCCCCGGCCCGTTCATCAGACCATTGAACACTGGAGGGTCTCCCATGATCCGGAAAACGTCTGTTGCCGCCGTCCTGATCGGCCTGGCCGCCCTGGCTGCCCATGGTTCGGCCTCGGCCGAGAGCATTCCCCAGGATGCCATCAACCTGTCCAACGCCAAGCTGTCGCTGCCGGAAGCCGTCGCACAGGCCGAAAAGCACCATCCGGGCAGCAAGGCCAACCAGGCCGAGCTGAAGTTCAAGAAGGAGAGGCTCTATTACGAAGTGGAGGTGGTCACCCCCAAGAATGAGGTGTTCGATGTGAAGGTGGACGCCAAGGACGGCACGGTCTTCCAGAGCAAGCCCGACAACCATGATTGACCGGCGCTGACGGATCAGCCATGATGCCGGGTAACGGCGGCGTCTGTTCCCGCCGTTGCCCGGCCCTCCAGGCGATAGATTACGCTTATAGCCACATTTAGTTAAATTCAATTTACTTAACAGCAGAAATCCCGGATCATTCACGCATCGGCCGCCGCGGACACGCTGGCACCCAGCCCGCCCGGCCAGGAAGCGCCAGAATCTGCCCGCCATGGCGGGACGTGCGGATGCTCCGCCTTCCCCGTCTGGCCAGATTCCCCGCCGGGAACTGCTCCCTGTCCCGTCTTCAGGCGTGGGACAGGGAGCAGTTCCGGCAAGGCCGCTTCCGACACCATCGGCAGGCCCTGTCCTGCCACCCACTCTAGAGGAAATCCCATGTCTCTGATCAACACCCAGATCAAACCCTTCAAGGTCCAGGCCTTCCAGAACGGCAAGTTCTTCGAAGTCACCGACGAGACCCTGAAAGGCAAGTGGAACGTCATCTGCTTCTACCCCGCCGACTTCACCTTCGTCTGCCCGACCGAGCTGGAAGACCTGGCCGAGCACTATGACGAGTTCAAGAAACTGGGCGTGGAAGTCTACTCGGCCTCTACCGACACGCACTTCGCCCACAAGGCCTGGCACGACACCTCGGACGCCATCAAGAAGGTCAAGTACCCCATGCTGGGCGACCCGACCACGCAGCTGGCCCGCAACTTCGACGTGCTGATCGAAGAAGAAGGCCTGGCCCTGCGCGGCACCTTCCTGATCGACCCCGAAGGCCTGATCAAGGTCTGCGAAATCCACGACAACGGCATCGGCCGTGACGCCAGCGAACTGCTGCGCAAGGTCAAGGCTGCCCTGTACGTGGCCTCGCACCCGGGCGAAGTCTGCCCCGCCAAGTGGAAAGAAGGCGCCGAGACCCTGAAGCCCTCGCTGGACCTGGTCGGCAAGATCTGATCCCGCACCCCGGAAGGCTGGCCGGTTGCAGACCACCCCCGGCCTTCCCGTCATGATTGACATCGTTACCAGCCAGCCCCGGCCAAGCGGCGCTCCTATCGCCTAGCTCCTCGCGCCGGCAACCGGTGGCTGGTTTTTTTTGTCCATTTCCCACGTCACCACGGCACCATCATGCTTGACGCAGACCTCAAGAACCAGCTGCAAACCTACCTGGGCCACCTGAAACAGCCGATCGAGCTGGTGGCCACCCTGGACGGCAGTCCGAAAGCGAAAGAAATGCAGGAACTCCTGCAGGAAATCGCCGAACTGTCCGACAAGATCACTCTGCGCGAAGACCCGGCCGCGGATGTCCGCAAGCCCTCCTTCGCCATCAACCGCATCGGCACCGACATCGGCGTGCGCTTTGCCGCCATCCCGCTGGGCCACGAGTTCACCTCGCTGGTGCTGGCCCTGCTGCACGTCGGCGGCCACACCATCAAGCTCGACGCCGACACCATCGAGCAGACCAAGGCCCTGTCCGGCGACTACGACTTCGAGATCTACATGTCTCTGTCGTGCCAGAACTGCCCGGACGTGGTGCAGGCGCTCAATTCGATGTCGGTCATCAACCCCCGCATCCGCGTCCAGACCATCGACGGCGCCCTCTTCCAGGACGAAGTGGAAAAACGCGCCATCATGGCCGTGCCCACCGTCTTCCTGAACGGCGAAGTGCTGTTCCAGGGCCGCTCCAGCGCCGAAGAGATCCTGGCGCGCCTGGACAGCGGCGCCCACTCCCGCGCCGCCGAGAAGCTCTCCGAGAAGGATCCCTTCGACGTGCTGATCGTCGGCGGTGGCCCGGCCGGTGCTGCGGCAGCCGTCTACGCCGCCCGCAAGGGCATCCGCACCGGCGTGGTGGCCGAGCGTTTCGGCGGCCAGGTGCTGGACACCATGTCCATCGAGAACTACATCTCGGTGCTGGAAACCGACGGTCCCAAGTTTGCCGCCGCCCTGGAAGCCCACACCCGTCACTACGGCGTCGACATCATGAACCTGCAGAAGGTCGAGTCGATCAGCCGTGACGAGGCTGCCGGCATGGTCACCGTCAAGACCGCCAGCGGCGCCAGCCTCAAGAGCAAGACCGTCATCCTGGCCACCGGTGCCCGGTGGCGCAGCATGGGCGTGCCCGGCGAGCAGGAATACCGCAACCGCGGCGTCACCTACTGCCCGCACTGCGACGGCCCGCTCTTCAAGGGCAAGCGCGTCGCCGTCATCGGCGGTGGCAACTCGGGTGTCGAGGCCGCCATCGACCTGGCTGGCGTGGTGGACCATGTCACGCTCTTCGAGTTCATGCCTGAACTGCGTGCCGACGCCGTGCTGCAGCGCAAGCTGGAAAGCCTGCCCAACGTGAAGATCCTGAAGAACGTTCAGGTCACCGAGGTCAAGGCCAGCAACGACAAGGTCAGCGCCATCGTCTACAAGGACCGCACCAACGACAGCATCCACGAAGTGGCGCTGGAAGGCGTGTTCGTCCAGATCGGCCTGGTGCCCAACACCGACTTCCTGAAGGACAGTGGCATCACGCTGGTCCGCAACGGCGAGATCCAGGTCGACGTTCGTGGCCAGACCTCGATGGAAGGCGTGTTTGCCGCCGGTGACTGCACCACCTCGCCGTACAAGCAGATCATCATCGCTGCCGGCGATGGCGCCAAGGCTGCCCTGGCAGCCTTCGATCACCTGATCCGCACCTCGGCACCCAAGTAAGCGCACACTGCGCCTCGATGATCCGAGCATCATCGAGGCGCAGCACGCTTTCCAGACCTCGTCCTGATCGGCACGCAAACAAGCAGCCTTTCCACCGAAACGCGTTCCGTCTGGACGGCTCGCCCGGCCGTCCGATCGTCCTGGCCGTGCAGCACGGCCCGGCATAGTCTTTCAGGGGTGGCCTGATGCCATCAGCCACCCAGACACCAGCGACCCGCACCGTCCCGTGCGGGCCCGCCCGTCCGCCCTCACCCGGTTACCGCCGGGTGGGGGCGTTTCTTTTTTCAGGATGGCCAGGCGCGAGCTGGCACCGCCCACTCAGCCCTTCAGGTGCTTGAGCGCCTCACGGATGCTGAGTGGTGCCATCCGGGCACGATGGGTCTCGATGAAAGCCAGCACCCACGCCGGATCCTGGCGGGCGTACTGGCGCAAGGCCCAGCCAATGCCCTTGTTGATGAAGAACTCGGTCTGCCCCAGGTTGTTGACGATGACCTCGGCCAGCAACGCGCGATCGGTCTGCGCCCCCAGCGACAGCTGACAGTCAATGGCGATGCGGCGCAGCCAGAAGTTCTCGTGCAGACTCCAGGCCATGATCCGGGGGCGGATCTCCGGATGACGCAGCAGGATGGAGCCCACCACCTTGTCCAGCGCATCCACCGTGTCCCACCACGACTTCTGCACCACCAGCGCCTCCACGCGGTCCAGGTCTGCCGGAACCAGCTGTTCCTTCACCTCGTTCAGGTAATCCACAGCCACGTACTGCATCTCGCGGAACGGGCTCTGCCAGCATTCCCGCACGAAGACCCAGTCCGGTACCTGCCCACGCGCCGCACGGAAGAACGGCCGGCAGAGCTTTCGCCGCTCGGGCGTGCCCACCCCCAGAAATGCGAAGCGATGCTTCATGTAGGCCGCCATCTGCGGCGCTCGGCCGGGCTCGGCAGCCGCCTGCAGGACGGCGAGGATCTCGTGTGCATCCATGATGGACAGCGCCTCCCATACGCCCAGCACCTATCGGGCGGACACGGTCAGTATGCCACCTCCCCCGACCGAAGTCTGGTTGCGCTACCACCCGGCATGCGCACATCACGGCGTCTGCCGGCGCCAGATCGCTACCCCTCGATATCCCCCAACGCCACGCGCTGCCGACCCTCGGCATCGAAGTTCTCGTCCGACAGCCACTTCTCCAGGCGTCGCTTCACCCGGGGCCATTCGGAATCCAGCATCGAGTACCAGCAGGTGTCGCGGTTACGGCCCTTGTACACGATGGCCTGGCGGAACATGCCTTCGTAGGTGAAGCCCAGGCGCAGGGCGGCGTTGCGCGATGGCTGGTTCAGCGAATCGCACTTCCATTCATAACGGCGGTACTTCAGGGTCTCGAACACGTACTGCGCCAGCAGCAGCTGGGCCTCGGTGGCCATGCGCGTGCGCTTGAGCCGGTCGGAATAGGTGATGGACCCCACTTCGATCACGCGGTTGGCCGGATCGATCCGCATCAGCGCAAAGGAGCCCACGACCTGGTTGCTGGCCGCCTCAATGATGACGAAAGTGCAAGGATCCTCGCTCGCCTCCAGCCGCTCCAGCTGCGCCTGCAAGGTCTGTCGGTCGGGCACCGGCTCACGGGGAACGTAGGTCCAGTCAGGCAGGTTGGCCCCCGGGCCATGGAAGGCATACAGGTCATCACCATGTCGGGCGGCCGACAGCCGCTCCAGCCGGCAGAAACGCCCCTGCAGGACAGGGCGGCCCGGCCGTTCACCGGGTGTGAAGCCAGGCACCGCATCGCCGATGGGCTGGCCGAATTCGTTGTGACGCATGAAGTCTCCTCGAAGGTCGTGTCATCGCCCCGAATATACGACGCTTCATGCCCTGAAAAAAAACGATCCGGGCCATGGCGCAGCCACGTCATGGCCCGGATACCGATCACCTGCTGGGCAATCAGGACGTCGCCAGCACGATGCCCTCCGCCTGCAGGCGCTCGTGGATGGCAATACACAGCTCGCTGCGGATGCCCCCCATGCGCTCGCTGCGTGCCGTCCAGGCATAGAGCTTGAACTGCAGGGCCGACGCACCGAAGTCGGTGAACTGCGCCGTGGGCGCCGGCGTGGCCAGCAGGTCGGCGTGTTCGCGTGCCACCTCGGTCAGCAGCTTGATGACCTGCTTGGGATCGCTGTCGTAGGCCACCCCCAGGCCGATCTCGATGCGGCGCAGGTGATCGGACAGCGTCCAGTTCACCACCTGGTTGGCGATGAGCTGCGAGTTGGGCACGATCACGTCCGCCCCCGCTCCGGTGCGCAGCACGCTGGCACGGATGCCGATGCGCTTGACCTTGCCGCTCTGCCCCGCCATGTCCACCGAATCACCCACCTTGATGGGACGCTCGAACAGCACGATGAGGCCCGAGACGAAGTTGTTGACGATGCTCTGCAAGCCGAAACCGACGCCGACACCGAGTGCGCTGGCGAAGATGGTGAATCGATCGAGGCTCACGCCGGTGGAGGCAATGGCCATCAGCAGACCGCCGATCAGCACCACATAGTTGAGGATGCTGTTGAGCGCATACGGAATGCCCGGCGCCAGCGACACCCGCGTGTAGACCTCGCGGGCCAGCACGTAGCGCAGCAGGCGCGAGACCTGCAGCGTCAGCCAGACCAGCACGAAGAAGCGCAGCAGGTCGGCCAGCGACACCGAGATCTGCCCGATCTTCAGCGGCGTGGACAGGAAGTTCCCCAACGCATCGGTGAGCGGCGATAGCAGCATCACCTGGTTCAGGGTGTAGCCCGTCCACAGCAGCACCGCCACCCAGTAGACCACGCGACGCAGCCGCGCCTCGATCAGCGCCCCGTCCTCGTCCAGCATCTTCAGCCGGTTGAGCGGGCGCAGGTTGCCGGCCAGGCGCAGCAGCGACAGCAGCACCAGCGATCCCGCCAGCAGGATGACCCCCGCAAACAGCGAATTGAGCGTGGAGGCGCTGATGAAGCGTGCCAGCCGGGTGAAGCCCAGCAGGTCGGTGACCAGGGCCGCACTGCAACCGGCCAGCACCGTATTGATGGCGTAGCCCGTCAGCCGCAGCGAGCGGGCATTCTGGTCCACATGCTTCGTGCTACTGTCGGGCGGCAGCGCTTCGCTGGAGACCGTCTCGTTTTCGGCCTCGGCCTCGGCACGCGCCTGCACGAAGGCGCGGCGCCGGTCACGCGTCAGGTGCATGAGCACCAGGATCGTCAGCAGCAGCTGCGACTGGAAGAACAGCCGCTCCCAGGTCGGGTCGAACTTCAGGATCTCCGGCACCTGGTTGAAGGCGAACATGGCCAGCAGCCAGTACAAGTAAGTGGCCAGCGAACGCTCCACCACCTGACGCAGCAGCTGCACGGTGGGCGCCAGCGCCACCAGCCCCAGCAGCAGGTTCAGGCTGGCCGGCGGATAGGGCAGCACCACCGCCGCCATGGTCACCGTCGTCAGCACCGCCACCGACAGCGGATCCTGTAGCAGCCAGCGCACCGAACGCAGCACCGGCTGTTCGCTGATCTTCGCCTCCACCCGCGGACGCAGGAGGTGCAGCGTGGCAAACACCAGCGCCAGCCACGCCAGCAGCGCAATGGAGCGGACCGGATGGATGCGCAGGTACTCGACGATGGCATGGCCATCCGAGCGCAGGCGCGCCAGCCCCGTCAGCGTGCTGCCGTCATTGGTTTCCGCATTGGACGCACCGAACAGCGCCGGGCTGTCGGTCTTGAACAGCGAATCGATGGATGCCGTCAGCGTGTTCTTCAGCAACGCCTGCTCGGACGAGATGGTGGCCTGCAGCTTGCTGCTCTGCGCCTGCAGGTCGAAGATGCCACTGCGGATCTTGGACGCCGCCTTGCGCGTATCCTGGATCTGGTTCAGCACCTCCTGCACGCGCGTGCGGATGACCTGTGGTGACGCCTTGATCTCTTCAGCCGCCTGCGCCCCTTCCCAGGCCTTCTGCATGGCATTCAGGCGGTTGAAGTCCTCCTGCAGCGCCTCGGCCACCTGCGTGAGCTGCTTGTCCACCGCCGTCACCTCGGCCTGCAGCTGCGCCCAGGTGGGCTCGATGTCACGCATGCGCCGCTGGCTGTCGGAGTCCATCGCCAGATGGCTCAGCGTTCGTGCCTCGGCCGTGTCCCGGGCCAGCCGGGCCAACCGCTGCTTGATGCCATCGCGCTGCGGCGAAGCCTGCAGCCGGTTGCGAATGATGTTGAGCGCGTTCTCCTCGCTCTCGGCGCGGGAAACCACGTTGGCAGGCGGAATGGGCGAGGCCGGAGCAGGCGCTGGATTGGCCGCAGCGGCATTGGCATTGCCACCTTGGGCAGCCTTGTCCTTGTCACTGGCGGCAGCTGGCGCCGCCTGCGCCATCGCGGGGCTCGGAGACAGGGCCACGCCGGCCGGCGCAGCCAGCATCAGGGCCAGCAGCAGCCGGCCACAAAGGGAAATGAGGGCATCGGTCTTCATGCCCGCAGTGTAACGGGCACTCGCACCCTGCTGGACAGTGCCCCCATGGCACGGGACGACCGGTCGGCAGGCGAAGCGTGGCTGGCCGGGGAATTTGTCGGGATGCAACAGGGCGGATACACCTGACCTGCTGCCGACGTTGCCGGGGCAATCGTTGACATGGCCCGTCCCCGTCATGCCTGGTACCTCAGCCCCCTGAACCTTCAAGCCCTCTCGTCGAATGAAGCACAAAACTTGACACCTTGGTCATGCCGCTATTATGCTATGCGTCCTAAGGACGCATAGCATAATAGCGGCACCATCACGCACCCGCTGAACAGGTATCCATGGACACCCCATTGCCCTTCAACCTGCTGAAATCCATTCAGGAACGCCTGTCCGGCTGGAGCATGCCTGTCATCACCGACTATGAGCTGGCCGTGCTCATCACCCGGTTGACCTACACGTCCGGACAACCACCAGACCCCCGTTCCCACCAACAGGCGGTAGACAACCTGCTGTCAACGGGCCTGCTCCTGCCTGACAAGGATTTCCGGAAAGGAACCGTGTATCGGCTCTTCGGCAAGAACAACCCCGCCGCCACGGAGGTTGCCTGCGCCGTGGATCCATTTGCCTATGTCTCGCACCTCAGTGCCATGGAATACCACGGTCTGACGGACCGCTTTCCGAAAATCCTCTACCTCACCACCCCCGATGACAGGGCATGGCGCGCACAGGCCGACGCCCGCATGGCAGCCGACCTGGGTGAACGGCTTTCGGCCTACCGTCAGACAGGTCTTCCTGTCCTGCGTCGTCAGTCCAGCCAGAGCATTGAAGGCCACCATGTGGAACTCATGCGCCGCAGCCACCTGGGGGCATTCAGGGTCGTGCGAAGCACCGGCGTGCGCGTCGCCACCATCGGCCGGACTTTCCTGGACATGGTCCGTGAACCCGAGCTCTGTGGCGGCATCCTGCACGTCATCGATGTCTACCGAAGCCAGGCGGCACAGTACCTGTCATTGATCATCGATGAGGCGGAACGCCACGGCACGGCCATCGACAAGGTCAGGCTGGGCTTTCTGCTGACCGAAGTGTGCCACCTCTCCGATCCTCGCATCGAAGGCTGGACCCGGCATGCCCAGCGGGGCGGATCCCGCAAGCTGGACCCACAGGCGGAATACGATCCCCGATATTCCGAGAAGTGGATGCTCTCCATCAACGTGCCCGCCTTGCACACCAACAGCATGGATGATGCCCATGAATGAAGTGGACATCGAACGTTGGGTCGCTGATGCACCCATCCATCAAAGGGGCTTTCGGGAAGCCGTCCACATCATCCTGGACAGCATCGGCCATTCACGTAACCTGCAGGCCCGCATGGTCATGAAAGGCGGTCTGCTGCTGGCCATTCGCTACGACAGCAGCCGCTTCACCCGTGATCTTGACTTCTCCACCACGGCGCAATATCAGGCGGACACGGCCGACCAGCTTCTCGACGAGTTCGAGAAAGGACTGATCGACGCCGAGAACCGCCTTTTCTATGAGACGACCTGTCGCCTGCAATCCCGTCGGGTGGAGCCCAAAGGAGAAAACCGTACTCACCACAACCTGACGCTGACCATCGGCTTTGCCGACAAGTCGGATCGCAGCGCCATGGCACGGCTTCAGGCCAAGCAGTCCCCACGAGTCGTTCATATCGACTACAGCTTCAACGAAGCCGTCTTCGACGTGGAGCTTATGGAACTGGAAGGTGGTGCCACCATTCACTCCTATTCCCTACACAACGTGCTGGCCGAGAAGATGCGCTCACTGTTGCAACAGCCCATCCGCCGGCGAAACCGCCGACAGGATGTATACGACATCTGGCTGTTGCTGGAATCGGCACCACCCCTGACGGCAAATGACCTGCAACGCATCCATCAGATGCTGATCAAGTCTTGCCAGAGCAAGGGGCTGACCCCAAACGCCCGATCCATGGAAGATGAGGCCGTGCAACAACTTGCACGTGAGGGCTACGCAGACCTCCGGTCCGACGTGGATGGCGAGCTTCCGGCCTTCGAGGATGCCTTTGCCACCGTATCCAGCCTCTATGGAAGGCTTCCCTGGTAACAACCCCGCAAAGCCTTCCTGCAAGACCCACCTTGATATGCCGGGCTTTGGGGACGTTTTTCCAGCGAGCCTGATATGTCGGCGCGGCCTAGACTACCCATGGCGTTCACCCGAGAGGCATCCTCATGGCCATTGGCAGTTTCTTCGAGCTGGCCCACAGCAGCAGCTCCTACGCGTCCTTTGTGCAGTCTGCCATGCAGCAGATCTCCGGCCAGGGCGCTGCCCCTCAGGCCGAGAACACAAACGGCAGCAAGTTTGCCGGCATCATGACCGACACACTCTCCATCGAGCGTGCAAAGAAGACCAAGGAGATCATGTCCGGCTATGACATGACCCACATGTCACGTAACGAGATGATCGAGATGGCCGGGAAATTGGAGAAATCCGGCATCATCACGTGGGATCAGTACTTTGAATTGACTGCCCCCCATTTCGATGAATGGGATGAGAACATGAATCTCATCACCGACTACGATCAAAAGATCAACTATCTGGAAGGGCTGCAACAGGTCGTAATCAGAAACCGGACCTTCAACCCTAGCGACATCCAGTCGATCATCATTGCGGAAAGAACCCAAGCCCTGGCCGAGTCGCTAGACCACATAGCGCGGGCGTAATACCACCGAGAACGTGGTGTCCCGTAGCTCCCACGTTCTCGACTCTTCGTTCAACTCACTGGATGTAAATCGAATCGCTCATAGTGTTCCATGGCGAATTCATGGACGTGTTCTGATAGGAGAACGCCTCCCGCTGATTTCCGCCAAGCTTCCAATAGCGGCGATATCCAACCACGGATTGGCCCGTTGGACCATGAAAGGCGGTCTGCTGGTGATCCGCCATGACAGCAGCCGCTTCACCCGTGATCTGGACTTCTCCACCACGGAGCAATATCAGGCAGACACGGCCGACCAGCTTCTCGACGAGTTCGGGAAAGGACTGACATGGAAGGCTTCCCTGGTAACAACCCCGCAAAGCCTTCCTGCAAGACCCACCTTGATATGCCGGGCTTTGGGGACGTTTTTCCAGCGAGCCTGATATGTCGGCGCGGCCTAGACTACCCATGGCGTTCACCCGAGAGGCATCCTCATGGCCATTGGCAGTTTCTTCGAGCTGGCCCACAGCAGCAGCTCCTACGCGTCCTTTGTGCAGTCTGCCATGCAGCAGATCTCCGGCCAGGGCGCTGCCCCTCAGGCCGAGAACACAAACGGCAGCAAGTTTGCCGGCATCATGACCGACACACTCTCCATCGAGCGTGCAAAGAAGACCAAGGAGATCATGTCCGACTATGACATGACCCACATGTCACGTAACGAGATGATCGAGATGGCCGGGAAACTGGAGAAGTCCGGCATCATCACGTGGGAACAATTTGCAGACCTCACTAGCCCGTACTTTGACGAATGGGATGAGAACATGAATCTCATCACCAACTACGACCAAAAAATCAACTATCTGCAAGGTTTCCAGGAGGTTGTGAACCGGAGAAAAATGTTTCTCCCTGATGACACGAAATCAATCGAACTGGCGCAACGGACGCTGGCGCTGGCCGAATCTCTTTACTCTGTTTCAAATGTTCGCTGATCACCATGAGCATGGACCCGCTATGAAGCCCATGCTCGAATCTTCACTCCTTTACTGGATATAGATGGAATCGCTCATGGTATTCCATGGCGAATTCATGGACGTGTTCTGATAGAAGAACGTCCCCCGCTGATTTCCGTCAAGCTTCCAATAGCAGCGATGTCCAACCACGGCTTGGCCCGCTGGACCATGATAGGCGGCCTGCTGGTGATCCGCCATGACAGCAGCCGCTTCACCCGTGATCTGGACCTCTCCACCACGGAGCAATATCAGGCAGACATGGCCGACCAGCTTCTCGACGAGTTCGAGAAATGACTGACAAGGAAGGCTTCCCTGGCAACACCCCGCGAAGCCTCCCGCAGCCTTTCCGTGGCGCCAGCCCTCAGACCGGCCAGGCCTCCAGCCGGTAGGCGGCGTCCCAGAACATCCATTCCAGTCGGGCAGCCTGGGTGTAGGCGGCGTGCATGCGTTCACGCATGGCGGGGGTGGTGGTTGCCGCGATGCGATCCAGCGTGTCGCGCATGCGGGCCACGGCCTCATGGAATTCCTCGGCGGCATAGGTGTCCACCCAGGCCTGCCAGGGGTTGCCGGGCTTGCTGCGGGCGTGGATGTCGCGGCCCACTTCGGCATAGATCCAGAAGCACGGCAGCAGCGCGGCCATGGCTACCGGCCAGGGCTCACCCCAGGCCGTGGCCAGCAGGTAGCTGGTGTAGTGCTCGGCCGTGGGTGACAGCGGCGTGGCGGCAAACTGCTCGGGCGTGACGCCGTGCTGCTTCATGAAGCCGTTGTGCAGCTCGCGCTCGCCCACCACGGCTTCCTGGGCAGCGGCAGCCAGCTGCACCACGGTATCGGAATCATCGGCCCGGGCGGCCGCCACGGCCAGCGCCCGGCCAAAACCCACCAGATAGTGGGCGTCCTGGATCATGTAGTGCCGGAAACGCTCGATGGACAGCGTGCCGTCGGCCAGCTCGCGGTTGAAGGGCATCTCCAGCGTGGCCTGAAAGAGCGCGCTGTTGCGTGCCCAGGCTTCCTGCGTGAAGGTCATGGCGGTCTCCTGATGGTCTGAATGAGGGATGGCAATACCGCGCAGGATCATACCGCCTCCGGCCCCCGCACGATGCACGGCCATGGTCGGCCCCCTGCCCTTGCTCTATGATTCCCGCATCACCTTTTGCCGGGACACTTTGCCATGGACGCCCCTGCCACCGATCCCATCTCCCCCCCGCCAGGCACGCTGTTCGAGACCTGCCAGGCCCTGCTGCCCACCTGCGAACAGCACGGCATGCACTCGCGGCACACCGGCCGGCGCTATCGGATCCAGACCACCTGCGTCGGCCCCGAGCCGGAAGGCGGCTATCCGGTGTTCACCCTCCTGGATGGCGACACGCTGTTTCCAGTGGCAGCCATGGCCGCCCACGCCATGATGACGCGCACCGGCGAGAACGGCGTGACCCCCACGCTGCTGGTGGGCGTGGGCTACGGCCACGACGGCTGGCTGGATACCGATGCCCGCGTGGAAGACTACACGCCCCCCGTGGCCGACGGCAGCGCCAGCCACGATGCTCGCGGTCGTCGTCAAGGCGGCGCCGAACGCTTCCTGCGCTTCCTGCGCGAGGAACTGCAGCCGGCCATGGCCGAGCGTTTTTCCGTGAACCCGCAGCGCCAGGCGCTGTTCGGGCACTCCTTCGGCGGCCTGTTTGCGCTGTACACGCTCTTCAACCAGCCCGACGCCTTCCAGACCTACATCGCCTCCAGCCCGTCCCTCTGGTGGCACGATGAATACATCCTGCAGGAACGCGACCGCTTCGTGCAGGCACAGGCCGGCCGCCCCCTCCTTCCCGTGCGCGTGCATCTGAGCATCGGCGAATACGAGCAGAAACACGCTCCGTACATTGCCCCCGACAGCCCGCGGGCGCAGATGCTGAAGGCCCGTGGCCAGGTGGACCGCGTGCGCGCCTTCACCCGGCACCTGAACGAAACCCTGCCCGGACTGCCCGTCAGCTTCACCGAGCATCCGCGCTCCACCCACGGCAGCTCCCAGCTTTATGCGGTGCTGGATGCGCTGCGGATTGCCAGCGGCACGGACGCGGTCTGAACCGGTTTCGTTGGACATGCCGTAGCGCGCCAGCGCTGAAAGCGAACGTTCAAGGGATCCTCTGAATAAGTCCCGCGAACCGGCGCGCCACGGAACGGGATGCAGGACAAGGCGACATTTGCTGTCAATAGCGGCGCTATTGACAGCAAATGGCAACGCAGTCATGCGCCCGTTACGGGGATGTGACGGCCGCGGGGACTTGTTCAGAGGATCCCAAGAGCACTCGGCACGCCCCCGGAAGCCTCCAACCGAAGCTCGGAATCCCTCTCCGCCCTCTCCATGGTCCATGCGACGTTGACTGCATCAACTTGAGGATAAAGAAATGCCGGAATTGCCTGAGGTGGAAACAACGTTGCGAGGCATCACCCCGCACATTCAAGGTAAAAAGGTGGCGGATGTCGTGTTGCGCCAAACCAGACTGCGCTGGCAGGTCAATCCGCGGTTGGCAGAGATTCTGGCGGGACAGGAGGTGCTGAGCTGCCATCGACGGGCGAAATATCTGATTATCGGTTTTGAAACGGGCACCCTGCTGATTCATCTTGGCATGTCGGGCAGTCTGCGTATCTTTACGTGTGGCGATGCACGGATTGAACATCCCGACAAGCACGACCATGTGGACATGGTGTTTGCAGACGGGACCGTGTTGCGCTATCGCGATCCACGCAGGTTTGGCGCGATTTCCTGGCATGAAGGCATTGCGGAACATCATCCGCTTCTTGAGAAACTCGGTCCTGAACCGCTTTCAGACGACTTCTCGGCCGACTATCTTTACCAAAAATTCAAGACGCAAAAACGAGCAGTCAAACTGGCCCTGATGGACAATGCCGTCGTGGTCGGCGTGGGCAATATCTATGCGAACGAAAGCCTGTTCAGATCGGGCATCTTGCCACACCGCCCTGCGAACAAGATCAAGAAAAAAGAATGCGCCGCCCTGGTTGAAATGATCAAGACAGTGTTGCAGCGTGCGATTGAAACCGGCGGCAGCACGTTGCGCGACTTCGTCAACAGCGACGGTAAAAGCGGCTATTTCCAGCAGGAATATACGGTGTACGGCAGGCACAACGAACCCT